>ENA-UOOK01000192-UOOK01000192.1-fermentation-metagenome-genome-assembly--contig:-NODE-192-length-76961-cov-65.112124_pt1 | contig 76961 bp, 71 predicted proteins | sample MGYA00245777_ERZ724023 | MGnify/ENA primary metagenome ERZ724023 (study PRJEB28704, sample SAMN03018312) | fermentation metagenome | biome: anthropogenic terrestrial biome; feature: soil; material...
ACCAATACAGCAGTTTCAGGATGCTTTTTATTATGGGATGTAAATAACATCAAGAGAGATGCAAACGGAATTGTTGAATTAACAGCAAATGCACCAAGTTTTAGAGGTGGAAGTAACGACGCAGCTAAAGATGGTACATATAATTCTCAATTGGGAGTTGCACGTACTTCTGTAGCAAAAAATACTGTTAGATCATATTGCAAAAACGGCACTCATCATGGAGCATACAGGGCTTACAATGAGATTGCATGGTTACAAAGGTGTGAATATGCATCACTACATTCTCAGGACACATACAATGAAACATTAACAGCTGATGGATTCAGGCAGGGAGGTTTAGGAAGTGGATCAGCCGTTGCCGGTGCTGATTGGAGTGCATGGGGAGCTTATAATCCGTTTGCGCCAAATGGAGTTACTGCAACACTGGGAAATAATACAGGTAGGGTTAATTACACTATCAAAAACTTTAATGGTGTTGATAAGGTCGTTCAAATTGCATCTTACAGAGGTTTTGAAAATCCTTATGAGTATTTGTGGATGTTAGCTGATGATGTTTTAATTCATCACTCATCTGTTACAGACAAAAATCTATCTGTAGCATACGTTTGTGAAGATCCAACTAAGTTTACTTCACACTCTGATTCAGCAACTACAGTTCCTGACGGTTATTTGCCTATTGCCAATATACCAAAATCAGATGGTTACATATTGCAATTAAGCCATTCTGACAAAGGCTATTCATTCCCTCAATCAGTTGGTGGTAGTGCTAATAGTGGTGCATGTGACTATTACTATCAGCCCGGAAATGCTGTTACAGGGTGGTTCGGTGCCTTGTTTTCTGCGAATGCGAATAATGGAGCGAATGCGGGGTTCGGTAATCTGAATACGAATAATCGGTCGTCGAATTCGAATGCGAACAATGGGTTCCGCCTATACCGTTACAAAGTTAAATTAATTAAGATATGTTTAATAACCACCAGGACCTTGCCTCATGGCAAAAAAATATAGTGTAGTAAAATCAGTGTTAGTAAGTAATTGAACGCTCTGAAAGATCTAACGGCACAATGGGAATAATAAAAACAAAATACGGTTATTGTTATAGTAAAGACACACGATTCTACGAATATGAAGATTTTGAGGATTGTGAGTTAAAGATTGAGGATAGCAAAAGATTAAAAAATCTTTATCCTTATCTGATCTCTACTGAAAATCTTATTAAGTCTCAACATTCAGCCCAAAATGGCAAAAAACAAACGAATGAATTAAAGAGATTTAATGATAACATAGTTGAGAACATGCAAAATCTCTATAACTCACTTGCAGATGAAAGCTATCAGCCAGGAGGCTACCGTATTAAAATTGTTTCTGAACCAAAAGAAAGGGAAATAATGATTGCACCTTTTTATCCGGACAGAATCGTTCACCATTGCATCATCAATGTAATGAAAAATACATGGACAAAAATATTTATTGATAAAACGTATGCTTGTATTAAAGGACGTGGAATACATAAATGTGTAGATGATGTAAACAAGACATTAAAAAATGATTTCAGGGGTACAAAGTATTGTTTGAAAATGGACGTGAAAAAGTTCTATGATAACATAGATCATGCATGTTTAAAAAAAATAATACGTTACCGAATAGCTGATCAACAATTATTAAGACTGTTAGATAAAATAATTAATAGTAACGGACATGAGAAAGGTTTGCCAATTGGCAATTATACAAGTCAGTATCTTGCAAATTTATATTTGGCTTATTTTGATCATTGGGTAAAAGAAGATTTGGGTGTAAAATACTATTTCCGGTACATGGATGATATGGTGATATTGCATCATGATAAAGATCAACTACATTATTATCTTGACATGATCGGGTTGTATTTAGGTGCCGAATTAAAATTAACCATTAAAAAGGACTGGCAGATCTTTGATGTAGATGAAAGGAGTATTGACTTTGTAGGGTTTAAAATGAACCATTACAACATTCTTTTGAGGAAAAGCATCCTAAAAAGATTTTACAAAAAGTATGTTAGAGTTAAAAAGAAAAATAATATCAGAGATTTAGATACATTTAAAGTGTTGTTCCCATCTGAGTATGGATGGATTATTAAATGTTCTGAACCTCATAAAAATTACATATTAAAAAATTGCATTAATAATGAAAAAAGAAAACAACTTATCATTGGGGTTACTCTCAGAGAAACGTCCTAATACTTTTCATGATCTGAATAATGGTCGTGGATCATTTCTTTACAATCACAACGTTTATCAAGTATCTGTTTTAAAAGATGAACAGGGGAGTATAACAGTCATTGCTGATGATAAAAATGCTGATAAAATGTATCGTTATGATTCACTCAGATGTGATTTCGCAAAAAACGCAGATAACATCTTTGCTGAATTATTAGCATCACATTATCCTCTTGAAAAAGAATCCAAACTTCTCAATGAGTTTAATAGTGCAGAACTTGGACTCATTCCAGATGAATTTAGAGAGCCGTATAAAGCCTTTTTACTTCATAGAATTAACCTCCGAGATATGGTGATGGGGGATTGTGCAATCAATAATGTACCACTGGACAATGAATAATGTAATTGATTTTGATGAAAGCCTTAATCATAATGATGAGTATGATGAGCGTTTCGATTGCGATTATACAAGCATTGATGAGGTAATCAACAAAGTAGAAGTTTTCACAGGTGCAAAAGAGTTAGAAACTGAGAATGGTATTAGAACCCTCATCTCGTATGGTGAGGGGTCAAGCCGTTCAGCTTTCTTTACAAGTAGCAAAAAATTAAGTGATGTAGTGACAAATGACAAAGCAAAGTTCCCATTCAGAGCCATTGTAAAAGTTGTACAATATGGATTAAATACCGGGTTCGTTTTTAGAAGCCCTAAATCAAAAGTAACAGATGTTGATGTAGAAAACTTTGATCGTTACAAAAAGAGTAAACATCGCAGAAACAGATAATTATTTGTTATTTTTTTTAAATAAGAACGTGTTTATTGAACACACTTTGTTATCTTTGTATTGTTCGAAATTTACAAAAAAGAAAACATCATGATAAATTCATTTTGGGATAAACTTGAAGAAATTATTAAAATATCGTGGCTGATACTGCTAAGTATATTCACACCTATTAGAGTTCCAATCATTGTTATGATGTTTTTTTTCACCTTAAATTTTTTCATAGGTTTTAAAAATGATCAATTCGTACATGGCAGAGATTTTTCTTTAAAGAAAGCTATTGGTGGTTGCATGTTGTTCGGATTATTTTTTGCGCTTGTTTTTATCGTAAACATGTCTCTGTCACTTTATAACGAAATAGATTTGGCAGAGACAGCCTCTAAGTTCTTAAGTTGGATATTTTGCTACTGGTATTTGGTCAATATTGTAAGAAATTCAATTGAGATATTTCCGGAAAGCAGATCATTAAAATTTATTTATTCGCTTTTGACAGTTCAGATTTTAGACATGATGTTGGCTCGATTTGGACTTAGAAAGCCTGATGATTTTGATCATGATAGCAAAGAAAAAGAAAAGGTGGATTGATGCACTCTTTTACATTATACTAACAATGTTAGTCGGATCCCTTCTCTATAACCATTATTTAATATTGGTCGATCAGGGTAAAGCTGAAAGCATAGAGTATTTAAAAAAAAGGGTTATACAAGAAATGGCTTCAAAGTACGATTCAATCAATCACAGAGATTCCATCATTTGGGAATTGAAAGATTCCATCAATATACTTACACCTGAAATTACTGAATAATGGCTGATTTCCTTATAGCATATAACAGAACGAAACCCTTTGAGGGTGGATATGTGAATGATCCGGACGATTTAGGTGGTGAAACGTATAAAGGTATTGCAAGAAAAGCAAATCCAAAATGGGAGGGTTGGGAAATAGTTGATTTTCATAAAACATTACCAAATTTTCCTCGTAACCTTGAAACCAACCAAAAGCTACAAAATATGATACCCGGATTCTATAAAAAACATTACTGGAATCCTTTTTGGGGTGATAAAATAAAAAGTCAGCAAATAGCAAATGAAATTTATGATCAGTGTGTGAATTTAGGGGTAAATAGAGCCTTAAAGATTGCACAAAGATCAGCAGGTCATAGAGAGACTGGCAAAATGAGTGAGGAATTACTCGCATATCAAAACAGTTTAGCATGAAACATTTTTTCATTATTATATTAACGATCCTGATTCTATCTACATGTAAGACTATTGACAATGAATGTAGAAAAGAAAATGAGATGCTTAAGCAAGAAATAATTGCTTTAAGAGACAGTGTGAATAGCATTATATTGATCCCGGACACTATATTTATAACCAAGACCGACACTGTTACAGTTGATACCGAAACTGGTTATAAGGCAAAATTGCAAATTGAACGGATCAAACACTATGTGAATATTTCGGAGGCTCGACCGATGAACAAGAAATATTTCTTTGGATGGGTTAAAAGAACAGTTTCAGAGTAATAATTGACAGCATGGAAACGATCAGCAAATATAAAGGCTATATAACAACTGCAATAATATGTTTAGTGGTTGGTTTCTTTATCGGTAGGGGAAACAAGATCGTTAAAGAGTATCACACGATCGAATATAGACAATCAGATCCTGTTAAAATTGATGTTCCTTATCCTTTTCCGGTAAAAGAAACTCATACTATTATAAACGAAAAACTGGTACCCGGTGAAAAAGTTATTATTCCCGGTGAAATAATAAGAGATACCGTTTTCATTATTGATACAGTAGGGGTAGTAAATGATTATATGATGGAAAGATCCTACTCACATACTTTTTTCAATAACAAGGAACAGGGAAAGCTGACAGTTAACTCAGTTGTGCAATACAACAAACAAAAAAACATAGGAATAGACTATCAGCCAGTTACAAAAGTTGAAACAATAAAGCAGATAATAGAGCCTACATGGACACCATTTTTAAGTGGGGGGTATGATACCAACGGATCTGTTATTTTAGGAGGTGGAATATTTTATCATGATATTGGATTTGAGTATGGTTTTAACCAAAACCTTAACTATGATAATAACTCGCATCAATTCAAGATAAAGTATAAATTCTGATTTTCGGGTTTTATGTTTGTGTTTTTATGTGTTTATGAATTGTAAATTTAATTTTATTTGTTAATCAACCCACACCGTTTGTGAAAATAGTGTGGGTTACTTTTTTTGTTTATATTTGTCTTAAGAATTGCGGTAAAAAATCATGTTTTGATCCGCTTTTCTACAAAATTTCTATAATAATATCAAAGTATAGCATAAGTAATTGAAACAGAGGCTTAACATAGAAGTTTCCTAAACTTTAGATCCGGGTTCGATTCCCGGCCGTGCTACTTTGAATTAAGCTGCAATCGATGATTGGTTCATTGGTTGCAGCTTTTTGATTTTTCAGGCAAACTTATCTTCATTGCTGAAAGGCTGATCCCTCTGTGACAGTTGAGCTAATGTCTGAATGAGCTGTGTGAAAATAATAACATCGAAATTACCACTTGGTTAAAATATTGTTTCTCGGATAGGTAGCGGTGCTTATCTTGCAAGTCAACAGATATGCCAAAGTGAAACTGTACAAAGGAGAGATAGCTGCCAAGCACTACACACTGAAAAACTGTATTTCTTAATGCGATGTATGACATATGTATATACAAGAGAAATGATTATCTTTGTTTTTTCGTATAAAGCAGAAACAATTTTAATATATTGGAATCATGAAATTAAACTACATCATAACCCTAATAGGAGTTATTACGATTACATCTGTTTTGATCTCTTGTAATCAAAAGAAAGGAAAAGAAACTGGCAGCGAATGGATTCAGCTTTTTAACGGAGAAGATTTATCAGGCTGGACTCCCAAAATTACCGGGTATGTGGTGGGTGAGAACTGGGGCAACACCTTCCGTGTGGAAGATGGAATGATTAAGGTGCGTTATGATCAGTATGACTCTTTGAGAAACAGGTTTGGGCATCTTTTCTACAAAGACGAATTTTCGCATTATATGCTTCGGGTGGAATACAGAATATTGGGAGAGCAAGCTCCCGGAGCGCCGGGGTGGGCTTATAAAAACAGCGGAATTATGATACATGGGCAAACACCGGAGTCGATGGAAATAGACCAGGATTTTCCAACCTCAATTGAAGTTCAACTTCTTGGTAGCGACTCGCTTGTACAACGTACCAATCTTAATGTATGTACACCAGGCACAAATATTGTGATGGAGAACAAATTGATACTTGATCACTGCATAAATTCCACTTCCGGTTATTTTTACGGTGAAGAATGGATTACGGTTGAGGTGGAGGTGAGGGGTAACGAGGTTATCAGACATATTGTAAATGGCGATACGGTACTTGAATACAACCAGCCTCAGCTGGATGAAAGAGATGCAACCTATGTCAGGCTGTTTGAGCTTAACGGTGGTAATAAAATGCTGAGCAAGGGTACCATATCGTTACAAAGCGAAGGGCATCCTATTGATTTCAGGAAAGTAGAAATAATGGTGATGGAAGAGTAGGCAAGTAAAGCAACCAGCTTATCCTTGTTTTTCAGTACAAAAAATAACCAAGATAGACTGTCGGAAATGCACTGCTGAAAGTCGATATTTTGCTGATAGATAAAAAAATCCCGCTCTGAGACAAGGCGGGATTTTTTATGATGATAATTCATTTACAATTTTGGCCCGGCTGGAACTAGAGCCTTACCTGCTTCGTTACCTGTAAACTTATTGAAGTTTTTAATGAAGCGCCCTGCAAGGTCCATGGCTTTGGTGTCCCATTTTGATGCATCAGCATATGTGTCGCGGGGATCTAGGATAGCAGTATCTACACCTGGCAACTTGGTCGGTACCTTAAAGTCAAAATAGGGGATCTGTTTAGTGGGAGCTTTATCGATGGATCCGTCAAGGATAGCATCAATGATTCCGCGTGTATCTTTGATTGAGATTCGTTTCCCGTTTCCGTTCCATCCGGTGTTTACCAGATAAGCTTTTGCTCCTGATTTTTCCATTCTTTTCACCAACTCTTCGGCATATTTTGTAGGGTGAAGTGAAAGAAATGCTGCACCAAAGCAGGCCGAGAAGGTGGGAGTGGGTTCCGTAATGCCACGCTCGGTACCGGCTAGCTTAGCTGTAAATCCTGACAGGAAATAGTATTTTGTCTGCTCAGGTGTAAGGATCGAAACTGGAGGCAACACTCCAAAAGCGTCGGCAGATAGAAAAATCACCTGATGTGCTGCAGGCCCCTTTGATTTTGGCTTTACGATATTGTCGATGTGATAGATTGGATATGAAACACGGGTATTCTCAGTCACCGAGTTGTCGGTGTAATCGATCTTCCCGTTTTCATCCACGGTAACATTCTCCAGAAGTGCGTCACGCTTGATAGCTTTATAGATATCCGGTTCGCTCTCTTCACACAGGTTAATAACTTTGGCGTAGCAACCACCTTCGAAGTTAAAAACGCCCTCATCATCCCATCCATGTTCGTCGTCACCGATGAGAAGACGTTTTGGATCGGTTGAAAGAGTAGTTTTTCCAGTTCCAGAAAGGCCGAAAAAGACAGCAGTGTTTTTGCCTTCGCTATCTGTATTGGCAGAGCAATGCATAGAAGCAATACCTTTCAACGGGAGCAGGTAGTTCATATAAGAGAACATCCCCTTTTTCATTTCACCGCCATACCATGTACCACCTATAAGCTGCATCTTTTCTGTAAGATTGAATACTGTATATGTTTTGGAATTCAATCCCAGCTCTTTCCAGTTTTCGCCTGCGTCGGTTTTAGAAGCATTCATCACAACAAAATCGGGTTCGCCATAATTTGCCAACTCCTCAGCTGTGGGGCGTATAAACATATTCTTTACAAAATGGGCCTGCCATGCAACCTCCATGATAAAGCGGATTTTCAAACGTGAATTTTCGTTTGTTCCACAAAAGGTATCCATTACGAAAAGTCTTTTGCCTGAAAGCTGCTTCGTGGTAATTTTCTTCAACTCCTGCCATGTTGCAGGTGTGATGGGTTTATTGTCGTTTTTATATTCGTCTGATGTCCACCAAATAGTCTCTTTTGATACCTCATCCATGACAAAGAATTTGTCCTTGGGTGAACGGCCTGTGTATACACCGGTCATCACGTTTACAGCTCCTGACTCTGTGACCTGACCTTTCTCAAAACCTTCTAACTCAGGTTTTGTCTCCTCAATAAAAAGCTCCTCGTATGACGGGTTGTGAATAATTTCTTTCACATTAGAAATGCCATACTTGCTCAAATCTAAATTTGCCATTTGAATAAAATTTGGGTTTAATATTTATAGAATGAATAAAACTTATTTGTTTTACAACCTAAAACGGTGCACAAAAGTAATCAAATTACTTTAATCGGAAAAACAATTAAAGAAATTTTTCTTTAATTGCCTGTTTTTTTCTCCAAATATCTCCATTTCAACAAAAAAATGCTCCGAATGTTTAAAAAAAACCGGTGGAAATAAAAATTTTTCCGCTTCCGCATCTATTCCAAATTACAGGTGATTCTTTTGGCAGATGATGTTTTGTGCCCTGTTTCGTACCTGTTAGCCAAAAGAGTGGGGCGTTAAAGGCAAAACATCTTGATATCATCTGTTTGCCTATTTACCTATAGTGAGGAAAGAAGCGAAAGTTCAGTAAAATTAATAGTCAAATAAATGAGTAATATTCGTTCAAAACAGGGAAAAACATTACCTTTGTTTTCCGAAAATAACAGACAAAACTTTTAATTAAAAATGAAAGTATATAACTTTTCGGAAGAAAACTCTTTACTTAACTCTTTTGTCCGTGAAATAAGGGATATAACCATCCAGAACGACAGGCTTAGGTTTCGAAGGAATATTGAAAGAATAGGAGAGATTATGGCTTATGAAATAAGCAAAAATCTTACTTATAAAAAAATTAAAGTGACTACGCCGCTGGATGTTGCGGAAGTGAATGTGCCTGATGAGGAGATTGTGATAGGGACAATATTGAGGGCAGGCCTTCCTTTTCATTACGGTATTCTGAACTATTTTGACGGGGCGGAGAACGCGTTTGTTTCCGCATACAGAAAATACAAAGAGACCGGGCATCAATCTTTTGATATTCATATTGAATATATCGCTTCGCCATGGATTGACGGGAAAACACTTATTCTTGCAGACCCAATGCTGGCGACAGGGAGCAGTATGGAGTTGACCTACCGTGCCCTGTTAACAAGGGGAACTCCTTCACACATCCATATTGTCACTATCATTGCCAGCAGGCAGGCAATAGAATATTGTTTGAATATTTTTCCCGAAGAAAAGACAACTATATGGGTTGCAGCCATTGACCCCGATCTTGACGAGTCCTCCTACATTGTTCCGGGAATTGGAGATGCGGGCGATCTCGCATACGGAGAGAAAATTTAATCATTAGTCTACTTGAAAGAGTCTCAAATTAGAAGATTTGACATCATAATCACTTGTGAATCAAAAATCATTTTTTCATAAAACGACTTATTAAAGTGGACTCAATTATAGAATTTTTTTTCAAACGCTTTGAATTCTCCTTTTTTCAGGATAAGCCGTTTCCATATTGCCGAAAGAAAGCCGGCACCGTAGCCGGTCAGCTGTATCCATGAAGCTGCAATGCTCAAGAGCGCGACCTTAACTGATCTGTTCTTCAACAGTGAATCGATAAACAGCAGCATGGAGTAAGCAGCAGGAATAAGCAGGAGATGAGGTAAGAGGGGTGACAGAATGAAGATTGCCGCCATCCCTGTTACAAAAAGAGCAGGGAATGAGTGCACTGGCTTCAGTGATCCCGGATGTGCCAGATGCAAGTTAATACGAGCTATCCCCGAATTGTAGACCTGTTTGAAGAATTGTTTGAATGTAGATCTCCTTTTGTGATATACATATGCATCAGGAATGAGCGCTGTTTTAAATCCGTTTTTCAGTAGTCGCAGGCTAAAATCTATATCTTCCCCGAATCGCATTTTCCCATATCCCCCGATGGCATTGAACGCTTCACGTGATACACCCAGATTGAAACTTCTGGGATGGAACTTGTCAATTGATCTTTTCCTGCCTCTGATTCCGCCTGTTGTAAAAAATGAGGTCATAGAGTAGTTGACCGCTTTCTGTATCGCGGAGAATGCCGGTAGTGCAGCATCTGGGCCTCCATAGGCATCAGTGTATTGCTTATTAAGAAACTGTGATACTATCTCTATATAGTTTTCAGGAATAATACAGTCGGAATCGAAAAATATCAGATAATCGTTATTAGCTTTCCGGGCACCTGCATTTCTGGTTAGCCCGGGACCTGAATTCATCTTTTCAAAGTAGATGAGGGGTAGCTTGTTATGGTATTTTTCTACAACTGTGTCTCCTTTTTTGTCAGAACCATCCTCTACAACAATCACTTCAAACTGTTTATTAGTTTGTTTGCAGAGGCTTGCTAGCAGCTCGTCCAGCTCATCGGGGCGGTTATATAGAGGGATAATGATAGAAAAATGCATTACCAGATATTTTTTAAGCATTGCAAAACTAACTATTTTATTTTGGTTTCCCATTCTGTTTGAAGAGTAATCTTTAATTCTTCTCTGCAAAGCATTATTTGTTGCAAGAGGATTAAAATAGATTATGATGGTTAATGCATATAATAGACTCAACTTTTGCATATCCACAGATTACAGGGAGACCCGTCTGTTGGCCCCAATTGGGAAAATTATTTTTCAACTAAGCGGTTTTTGTATATTAAGTAAGTCCGGCAACCCGGTAAAAAAGTATTGAAACGCCATGTAATCCATTAAATAGCAACAAAATAGGCCTAACCAAAACTCAGAAGTACTTTCTGCTGATTGTCAGGTGTTTAAAAAAAATGTCTAAGTATTGTCAGTTAAACATTCAAAAATTCTGATTTCTGACATTTTTATAAAAGCTCATCTATAGTAAAAAGAAAAACAATTAAATAAATGTGAAAATGTTTGAATATTTAGAAAATATAGAATACCTTTGTCCTTTCTTAATAAAATCAAAATGTTCAAGTCATAGAAAGTCAAAAGAAAGAAATCCGGAATAAAGTTGGTTGGCATATGGTAAAGTGTTGTAAAATGGTTGTCTATCTTCTTCTTCTTTTGTTGATTGCAGGTTCGTGTAAGAATTTTGAGGGAACACAAATTAAAGGAGAGATATCGAATCTGGAATACCCTTATATTCTGGTATCTCACTTGTCGGCTGACACATTTGCCATTGACACAATATCAGTCGATCGCAGAGGAAAATTTAACTATATATGCAATATCGATACTCTTACCACCTTCTCATTCTATCTTAACAATTACGAGAGCGCTGCAGTAGTTTTTGCAGATGACGGGCAGAAATTAACTGTCAAGGGCGATGCTCATTTTCCTGATCTTATAAGGGTGAATGGAAACGATATCAACGATGATCTGACTTTTTTCAAATCAAAAAACCAGGATTTGCTGAAACAACGCACTCAACTAATGCTTAACATGCAACTCAGAGAGGTGTTGGATACTATACGTAATAGCACATTGACAGGCAATGATGAAATAGCCCAGTTGAATCTCCTTAACCATGAGCTGACACTGAATGCCGAGGATTTTATTAAAGAGCATCCAGCGAAAATGTCGAGCCTGATCCTTATAAATGAGTTTTTCACGGGAAGTGAAAATCCCAAGGCACTTGAGCGTGTGCTGGGATATATGCAGGGAGATATAATGAGGACCCGTGCAGCAGTTAGGCTTAAATCATATTCACAAAAGATAAACAGATCTGCCGAAGGGGTCATAGCTCCCTATTTTCAGTTGACCGACAATGGCGGCAAAACTATCCATCCATACGATTTCTCAGGTAAGTATCTGCTTTTGTCCTTTATTTCAACTGCCGGGATAGAATCGCGTGAGACGGTGTCATTACTTAAAAAAGCATACTCGGGAATGAACAGAGATAGTGTGGAATTTGTTTCTGTTTACATTGATTCGGACATCTATCCGATTGAATATGTAGAAAATGATTCAATCCCTTGGAAAGTGGTACCTGAAAAGAGAGGCTGGGGATCAGACATAGTAGATGCATATAATGTGCAGTATATACCCTATAATATTCTTATTGCACCCGATGGCACCATAAAAGCCAGGAATATACCCGCCCAGGGAGTTTCTGTTGCCATAAATAACAGTTCTAAGGAAAGCATGTAGCCTGATTATAACAGTGCTATATGTTCTTCTGATTACTAGGGCTCTTTAATAAGAGGAGCTTTTTTCGTATAAAATTAAGTGTTAATATAAACCGAAACAGATGCTGGTCAAAGTATTTGGAGCGGCAGTGCAGGGCATTGATGCCACGCTCATTACTATTGAGGTAAACTGTTCAAGAGGCATACGTTTTCTCTTGGTAGGGTTGCCTGATGCTTCCGTTAAGGAGAGCCATGAACGTATTGTTTCCGCCCTCGAGGTGAATGGATTGAAGTTCCCTCGTAAACAGATAGTTATAAACATGTCTCCTGCCGACATCCGTAAAGAGGGATCGGCGTATGACCTGCCATTAGCTGTGGGCATACTTGCCGCTTCGGGAACCCTGAGACCTGAAATGTTAAATAACTATCTGATGATGGGGGAGTTGTCGCTTGACGGTAGCATCCTCCCCATAAGGGGAGCTCTCTCTATCGCGCTCATGGCCAAGGAGAGCGGTTTTAAAGGATTCATACTTCCCGAGGATAACGCAAAAGAAGCTGCTGTTGTGAAAGGATTGGATGTCTACGGAGTTAAAAACATCCGTGATGTGGCCGACTTTTTTAATGGTGAAAAGGAGCTTGTTCGCACCGAAGTGGATATCAAGAGTGAGTTTTTGAATAACCGGTCATCTTTCGAGTTCGATTTTTCTGATGTGAAAGGGCAGGAGAATGTGAAGCGTGCACTGGAGGTAGCTGCTGCCGGTGGGCACAACGTCTTAATGGTAGGTCCTCCCGGTTCAGGTAAATCGATGATGGCAAAACGTATTCCTTCCATATTGCCGCCTTTCTCATTTGATGAGGCTCTGGAGACAACCAGGATACATAGCGTTGCCGGGAAAACCGCACTGAACAGGCCGCTTATGACAGAACGGCCGTTTAGATCACCCCATCATACAATCAGTGATGTGGCAATGGTTGGGGGCGGTACTTATCCCCAACCTGGTGAGATAAGCCTGGCACACAATGGAGTACTATTCCTGGATGAGCTGCCGGAATTTAACCGGAGTGTACTTGAGGTGATGAGGCAACCGCTTGAAGATCGTAAAATCACTATCTCCAGGGCTAAATTCACAGTCAACTATCCGGCCGGTTTCATGCTTGTTTCAGCTATGAACCCATGTCCATGTGGTTTTTACAATCATCCCGGCAAGGAGTGTGTATGCCCACCCGGATCGATACAGAGATATCTGAATAAAATTTCGGGCCCTTTACTCGATAGGATAGATATTCAGATAGAGATTGTTCCCGTTCCTTTTGAAAAAATTTCAGGCGATGCTCCGGCCGAGCATAGTACTGATATATGTAAGAGGGTGATGAGGTCACGAGATATACAGATTAGCAGGTTCAGAAATATGGATGGAATTTATTGCAATGCTCAAATGACAGGGAAGATGTTGCGTAAATATGCCTCTCCCGACAGTGCAGGCTTAAGGCTATTGAAGATGGCTATGGAGAGGCTCAACCTTTCAGCCCGTGCTTACAGCCGCATCCTGAAGGTTTCACGAACCATTGCCGACCTGGAAGAAAGCGAGCATATAAAACCGGCCCATCTGGCAGAAGCCATTAGCTACCGGAACCTCGACAGAGATAATTGGGGAGAGTAATCATCTCTTCTCAAAATGGTGGTCGTCATAGAATTTTGTGAAAGTGTGGCCCCAGCGAAAACCTAGCTTGGCAAACTCTTTTACAACAGGATGACCGGGATGTAGTGTCCCATTGACCGTGGTATCCTGCACAGCCCCTTGTGGCTGGTTGGGAAGATTGGGATCTTTCCAGCGTAACGGGTTGAAACGTGGGTTAATGTCGATAGCCATTCCGCTCGCATGTTTTGAATATGAGATATCCCGGTAGCAGAAGCTGTATGTGTTGTTGTCGTCCATAGACAGGCTGTCGTTCCAGTTGTATTTAACGATAGGGATGGCCTTTTCAATTACAAATCCTTCGTTGAGCATATACTCGAAAAGGTGACGGAGGTCGGCTGCAATTATGCGGTTTGAGAGAATCTGCCCGCGATGAATCTTCCCGTCTGTTGAGAGATAGGTAACGTCTGACAGCTCCAGCTGATCGATTATTTTTTGCGGAGCGTTTGAGCCGGCAACCGCCTCTTCAATGCTATAACTTGAATCTACTATTGTATCTACTGCTGACTCTCTCTTTTCAATATGACACACAGATTCGCAAGACCGGGGAAGAGGTTGCAACTTTTTTTTGTTTTCGGTACATGCTGATAATAAAATCAACAACAACGATAAATTAATTGGGAAAAAATAGAATGAGATTTTCATCAACAGATTGAGTCTTTCATTATGCTCTGTCAAGGAGTAATAGTCTGGAAAATATTTATTTAATATCAATATAACAAGTCAACTATATCGTTAATTTCAAAATATGCATTAAGCGCAGGTTATCAGTCGATTATGAGTAATTAATAGGGGAAAGTGCCATAATTCTGAAAGAGGATAAAGCTGTAAAATCACGAATTTAAGCCAGTTGAAACACTAGCTCAATTCAAGTCCGAACTCATCAGAAAGTTTTTGGAGTGAGGGGTTTTGCGATACCATCTCATCAAATATCTCACGGGAGGTGAGTGCTTTTTTAATTGCATTTCCTTCTGCAATTTTAATTGTCATTGAGATCTCTCCGTTTTGCAGTTTTTCTCTCAGAAAGGAAAGGATAGAGTAGCTATTGTCGTTGAGATACTGTTTATTAAGTTCAGTATTTACTTCCACCTCAAATACGGTGTCGCTCAGCATCTTTGGAAGATAGAGAGACATCGTATTTTTTAGAAGTTTCTCCTCGTCGAGATTTTTTGCATACTCTTCCCATGCTGTAACAAGTTCTTCCTCCGAGAATAGGTTTGAACCGACTTGAATAATTTCAGCCTCTTCTTCATTAGGCTCTTCATTTTTTCTATTTGTCAGGGAAGCGAGTGATATTCCCATTCCTGAGAGAGAAACAGTTTTCTTTTTAAGTGATGAAGGTATCTCCTGCTGTTTCTGAATGCTATTTTTTGTTTGTTTAGTTTTATCCCCTGGCAACTTCCGCTTTTGAATATGGGCCTCATCTTTGTTTGCCTCTTTTTCTGCTGACGCTCTTTTGTTTTCTTCAGCACTTTCAGCATCAACCTTTCCAACAGCTGCTTTATCTCCGCCACTTTCAGCATCAACCTTCCCTGCATAGGCAGTTTTACCTCCGGAGCTTTCAGTATCAACCCTTGCGGTGTTAGCCGATTTGCTTTTAACGCTTTCAATATTAGCTTTTTCTGCAGGCTCCCTGCGAGACTCTATCGGTTTGATAACTGTTTTTTCTTCTTTTTTGTTATTTGTAGGGGTCTCAGTCAGCTGGCACAGCCTTATCAGAGTCAATTCCAGCAGAAGTCGTTTGTTCTTGCTTAACCGGTAGTTGAGATCACAGTCGTTTGCTATTTCAATGGCCTGGTACAGAAAATTGTTACTGCATCGTTTTGCCATATCTATATATCTTTCGCGAATAGACGCCCCCACCTGAAAAAGCTGGACCGTATCTTTGTCCTTGCATACAAGTAAATCCCGGAAATGTGATGCAATGCCGCTGATAATATATTGTCCCTCGAAGCCACTGTTGAGGATGTCATTAAGTATAAGCAGGCAATTTACCACACTACCCTCAAGGATGGCGTCTGACAACCTGAAATAGTACTCATAATCCAAAACATTGAGGTTTTCAATGACCGCCTTGTAGGTGATGTTTCCTCCGGTGTAGCTCACCGTCTGATCGAATATGGATAGAGCATCGCGCATTCCACCGTCTGCTTTCTGAGCAATAATATTAAGTGCTTCAGGCTCCGAGTCAACTCCTTCCTGCTTTGCCACATATTGCAGATGTTCAACAATATCGGATATATTGATACGATTGAAATCGTAAACCTGGCACCGAGAAAGGATTGTGGGAATAATCTTATGCTTTTCGGTTGTGGCAAGTATAAAAATTGCGTGAGAAGGAGGTTCTTCAAGAGTTTTCAAAAATGAGTTGAATGCCGATTGTGAAAGCATGTGCACCTCGTCTATAATATATACCTTATACTTCCCTATCTGTGGGGGTATGCGCACCTGGTCTATCAGTGTACGGATGTCTTCAACCCCGTTGTTGGAAGCGGCATCCAGTTCATGAATATTGTATGAGCGCTGTTCGTTAAAAGCCACACACGACTCGCAATTGTTGCATGCTTCATGTTCATAAGTGGGGTTCAGGCAGTTTATGGTTTTAGCGAAAATGCGCGCACATGTGGTTTTTCCAACACCACGAGGCCCGCTGAAAAGATAAGCATGTGCCAGCTTATTCCCGGCAATGGCATTTTTTAGCGTTGTTGTAAGCGCCTCTTGCCCCACCACTGAACGAAAGGTTGAGGGCCTGTATTTTCTTGCAGAAACAATGAAAGTATCCATATATGAATCCCACCTAAAAATACAAATGTACAAAAATTATCTGTTTTTTACCTGCCAAAAGCAATCATGAATTTCATCTACCGGTTTTTTTATATCTTTACAGCCGAAACCATCAAATTGTAGATGATGAGATACTTTTCTTCAATTATAACAGTTGTTGCAATGATAATGGCCATCTCCTGTACATCAAGCAAGAACGCACAATCTGATGCCAGGGATGAAATTTATGAGGGAGACAGGATAATTGTGCCCGATACTTTTGTATTGCCTAAAATACCGGGAACATTGACAAATCCTGATGAAAGGGCAAAATATCTGGTAAGCCATTATTGGGAGAGGTTCGATTTTGCCGATAACACTCTTATTCAACGTCCGGAAATTACTGAGCAGGCTTTTGTTGATTATATCAACCTTCTCGATTATGTTACAAAGGAGGTGGCCGATGCTTCCTTTGTCTATACATTGAGTAAAGCACAAGCTGACACCGCTATGTACAGGCATTTCGTTTCGTTGTTTGAAAAATACTTTTACGAGCCCAACTCTCCTTTCCGCAACGACGAGTATTATCTAAAGGTGTTACAGGAGACAGCCGGTTCACCCCTTTTAACGGATGAAATTAAATCGCGATACCGGTTTCAGCTTGATATGGCTATGAAGAACCGTATAGGGCAGAAAGCCAATAACATAAACTTTACAACTGTTTCGGGTCAAACCCTAAGGTTGTATGACCTCAGAAGTGAATACACCCTGCTTATGTTTACCAATCCCGGATGCCATGCCTGCGAAGCAGTGACAAGCCGGTTGAATATGTCGAAAGCATTGAACGATGCTCTTGCCCTGAACAACCAGTTGCGTACAATGCTAACCATACTTACCGTTTATCCTGAGAATGATCCGGACAGATGGTGTGATCATCTGACGGAATTGCCCGGAGGGTGGATACATGGCTATGATAAGGGCATGGAGATAAACAGGGAGAGATTATACGACATAAAGGCTTATCCAACTCTATATTTGCTGGACAGGAATAAAAGAGTGATTTTAAAAGATACCTCAATAGAAGCAATAGAAACCTTCTTCTCTGTAAAAATGTGATTTGTAGATGAATAGGTTTCATTAAAAATTAATATTAACATTTAAACATAAAGTTTTTGTCTAAATAATTTCAAGTAAGGAAAAAGTAGCTTACATTTGCATGCTTAAAACGAGACTTTTAGCGAAAAGTCTTTGAAAACAAGGGATATAGCATACTGCGTGAAGCAACGGCTCTATCCAAGTATAAACCAAATTTTTATTTTATGAAGTACGTGAACTTTTGCCTTATTGCATTGACTTCAATTGCACTATCGGCTGGTTCTGTGAAAAATGGAGTGCCTTCCACTGGTTTTTATCCGGGAGAAGCAATGCCTGACATTGTTTTGACGGATCTGGGAGGAGAATATCGGAACTTGCACGATTACTCAGGCCGAAAAGTTGTGGTAAATTTCTGGGCTACTTATGATGCCCAATCCAGAGCGAGAAATGTTCAACTGTATAATTATTTAAGAATGAATAATTTAGATGTTGAATTTCTTTCAATCGCCTTTGACAAAAACAGGAATGTGGTGCAAAGGACAATGGCTTTGGATAAATTGGAGAATATACCTCAGTTTTGTGAGGTAAAAGGAACCGATTCAGAGGTATATAAAGATTTTAAACTGGACAAGGGTTTCCGCAGTTACTTAATTGATGAGAATGGAGTTATTACAGCGATCAATCTCACTCCTGATGATTTAAAAAACATTCTTTAAGTTATAATTGAAAAAAAGAGCGGACGTCATTTTTTTTCGACGTCCGCTCTTTTAATTATTTTGTGGGAATAATTGGTCATTTCGCTTTTCCCTGATTAGCTACGGCATCCATCAGTTTTTTTATCTCTTCAGGATCTCCCAGGAAATAGTCTCTTTGCAGATTCATATCATCATCGAATTCAAAAACATATGGGACTGCAGTAGGTAAGTTGAGGCTTACTATATCTTCGTCCGATATATTTTTCAGGTGTTTGATAATACCCCGCAAGCTGTTCCCGTGTGCAGCAACAATCACCTGGTTCAGGTTTTTCATTTCCGGAACTATTGTGTTGTTCCAGTAGGGCAAAATTCTTTCCACAGTGTGTATCAAAGCTTCTGTAAGTGGAAGATCTTTTTCGTCAACATCTTTGTAACGGGGGTCTTGAAACGGAGAACGTTCATCGCCTTTATCAAGAGGAGTGGGTGGTACATCGTAGCTCCTTCGCCAGATAAGCACCTGTTCATCACCATATTTTTCGGCTGTCTCAGCTTTGTTTAAACCCTGCAGCATGCCGTAGTGTTTTTCATTCAAACGCCATGTTTTTTCAACCGGAATCCAATCCAGATCCATTTCATCAAGAATTACATTCAATGTTTTTACAGCTCTTTTCAGGTAGGATGTATAGGCTTTTTCGAACCTGAAACCCTCTTTCTTCAGATATTTACCCGCTTTATGTGCCTCTTCCACACCTTTCTCCGATAGATCAACGTCTGTCCATCCGGTAAAACGGTTCTCTTTGTTCCAAACACTTTCGCCGTGGCGAATTAAGACTACTTGTTTCATACGTTTTTTTTACTATTAAATTTTTATTTATTGTTCTATTAGTTACTTCTACTGCAAAACTAAATAAAATCGGCCTAATTTCGGCTATTTGAATCCGATTTTATCAAATCATTTCTTCTGTACAGAATTACCGATGTTGTCTTTTTCTTCTTTTTCCATATTTTTGAGATGGCGAATTTGTATTACCAGGAGATAGAGCGACAGCAATGCTGCCAGTGTATCTGATACGGGTATCGCTATCCATAAGCCGTCAAGATTAAGGTAGCGAGGGAAGATGATAATTCCCGGCACAAGAAAGATCAACTGCCGGCTTAGACTCTGTATTATAGATTTAGCAGCATAGCCAAGGCTCTGGAAAAAGCTTGATGCTACAATTTGAAAGCCCACAAGCGGCAGTGCGGCTATCGATATCCTTATGCCTCTTTCAGTAATTGAAAGCAGTTCGGTATCGGTGGTGAAAGCAGCAGCAAAAATTCCAGGGAAAAACTGACCGCAAACAAAGCCCAGTATTGTTATTACTGTAGCAACTTTAAGTGAATAGCTGAGAGTTTCCAGTACTCTCCTGAAATTACGTGCACCGTAATTATAACCGATTATGGGCTGTGTACCCTGGTTAAGGCCAAGGATAATCATCAGGAAGATCATAAGCACGGTGTTGATGATACCGTAAGCACCTACAGCCAAATCGCCACCGTAACGCAAAAGCGACTGGTTCATAAGAACTGCCACAGCCGACCCTGCTACTTGCATGCTGAATGGGGATAGCCCAATTGAGATTATGGAAAGGATTATTTTTTTGTTAAGACGAATATATCTCCACCGCAGGCGTATTAAACTGTTTCTCCGGGTAAAGTGATGCATAACAAACAGCATTCCGATGAACATTGAGATTACGGTAGCCCATGCTACACCTTTTATTCCCAAATCGAACACGTATAGAAACAGAGGAGTAAGGATAAGATTGATAACGGCCCCTATGAGCATAGTGAACATTGCCTTTTTAGGGTATCCTGAAGCACGCATCATGGCGTTAAAGTTGTAGCAAAGGCTTACAAATACATTCCCGGTAAGCACAATTTGCAGGTAATCACGCGCATATGGCAGGGTGAGCTCGCTAGCGCCGAACGCCATCAGTATAGGATCCAGAAAGATTATGAACAGTGAAATAAAAATGGCATTGAGGATAATTGTAAGCAGGAGCGAGTTGCCTAGGATCTGTTCAGAGGTAAGTTTATCTTTTTTCCCCAGGCTTATTGAAATGCGGGCTGCTGCTCCCGATCCCACAAGCATACCAATTGAGGAGGTAAGAGTCATAACCGGAAAGGTGATGGCAAGGCCTGAAATTGCCAATGCACCCACCCCCTGGCCGATAAAAATACGGCCAATCACATTGTACAACGCGTTTACCGTTGTCCCAACAATGCCCGGGAGCGCGTAATCCCAAACAAGTTTGCTTATCTTCTTTGTTTGAAATTCCAGTTCTCTGTTTGTTCGCAAAATCTATGTATAGTAATAACCCTTTTCAATATCAGCCATTTAATCATCATCCATCAGTACATATAGCAAGAGCAGAATCTTTCGTTCAAATGACAGTTGAAAATGTTGGAGATATTAAATCAATTGCTGCAAAAATAATCAAAATTCCCCACATTTTCAGCACTTTTCCAACTTGTTAAGAAAATAGGGTTGACATTTTGGATAATTAATTTTATTTTTGAATTTTAAACCTGATAGCTATGTCCAATAAAGAACAACTGCTTCACTATGTGTGGAAATTCCGGCTCTTCCCTTCTGGTTCTCTCGAAACAACAGATGGCAGAAAAGTTGAAGTTATTGACCCGGGTACAGATAATAAAGATGCAGGTCCAGATTTTTTTAATGCCAAAATAAAGATAGGGGAGAGGTTATGGGCAGGTAATGTGGAGATACACAGTTCATCAGATGAGTGGGTGAAACATGGTCATCAATCTGACAAAGCTTACAATTCGGTTATTTTGCATCTGGCGGAAAAGGTTAACAGAGAGGTGGTAAATGAAAGGGGGCTGAAGATTCCGCAATGTGAATTGCAGATTCCGGAAAAAGTACGCCGGAGTTCCGAATATCTTATTTTTAGCGACAGTCCGTTGCCATGTAAAAATTTTCTCCCGTCGCTGCCGCTAAAGCTTATTGATTCCTATCTGGAAGAATTAGCTTTTGAGCGTTTGGAGCGTAAGGCCAACGATGTTTTTATGCATCTGAAACGTTTCAATAACTCCTGGGATGAGATGTTTTATGTTATGCTTTCACGTAATTTTGGTTCGGGGTTGAATTCAGATATGTTTGAGCGCCTGGCACTCTCAATACCATATAAAATTATTCAAAAGCACAGTGATAATCTTTTTCAGGTAGAGGCTCTTTTTTTCGGGCAAGCGGGAATGCTGGATGGGGAAACCATACTCGACAATTATTATGAGCAATTGCGTAATGAATACCTGTTCCTGAAGTCCAAATACCGATTGCAGAGCTTGGATGGATTTTTATTCAGAAGATTGAAAATACGTCCCCGTTCGTTTCCTCAAGTACGCATAGCTCAGCTGGCTGCCCTTTTGCAAAGATGCGGGAGATTGTTCCCGGTTGTTATTGACACAGAAGATAATAGCCGGCTGAGGCCACTGTTTTATGCAGAACCTTCCTCATACTGGCATACGCATTATTCTTTTGGAAAGATATCAGCCAAAGCTGCTAAACCCCTTGGAGAAACATCACTGAATAATATTATTATTAATGTGGTATCACCTGTCTTGGCAGCATATGGAGTAAAAACAGGCGATGAGATTTATTGTAAAAGGGCTGTTGATATTCTGAAATATTTAAAACCCGAGAGAAACGTAATTGTAAATACATTTGTGGAAACGGGTTTCAAACCACGCCATGCTTTCGATACTCAGGCTCTTATACAGTTACGGAGAGAGAATTGTGATAAACGTAAATGTTTCTCTTGCAGATTTGGGCATGCTATCCTCTCGTCGGGCAGTTAATTGGCACTTGTGAGGGAGTATTTGCTGTTTTCTCATAATGGTATATTTCAAATAAATTTGACTTCTGCTAGTTACTTGACGAAAACGTTGTATTTTTGTATGGTAAAATGTCTAAAGCCTAAAATGTTGAATAAAATTCTTTCATTATTTTCATTCCTGTTTCTGTCGTTGTTTGCCATTGTTATAATTCAATCTTGCGCCAACATTGCATCACCTACAGGAGGCGCCTACGATGTGGATCCCCCGGTGGTGAGAAGGGCAACACCCGGATTTAATGCACTCAATGCCTCTCCCGGTAGGATTGAGATAGAATTTGACGAAAATATTAAAATCGAGAAGCCCAACGAGAAAGTAATAATTACACCTCCCCAGCAAAATATGCCGGTAATCCGCTCTGTTGGCAGAAAGGCTATTGTAGAGCTTAACGATGAGCTGTTGCCAAACACTACCTATACAATAGACTTTACAGATGCAATTGTAGACAATAATGAAGGTAACCCAATCGAAAATTTTGTCTATTCCTTTTCAACTGGTGACCAGCTGGATACTTTGTCTGTCTCGGGAAAAGTAGTCACGGCTCAGGATCTTGAGCCTGTCCCCGGTATATATGTGGGCATCCATTCAAACCTTGATGATACCGCATTTACAAAAGTACCTTTCCAGCGAATCTCCCGTACCGACTCACGAGGAAATTTCACTGTAAGGGGGATATCTCCCGGCGAATATAAAGTTTACGCCCTTAATGATTTGAACAGGGACTACAAATATGACAATCCACAGGAAGCAATAGCCTTCCTTGATTCAATAATTATTCCTTCAGCAATAAGGGCTGAACGGCAAGATACTGTCTTTGTTGACAGCATAACAATTGATACTATCCGAACGGTTCAATATACGCGCTTTCTGCCTGACGACTTGTTGCTACGCACTTTTCTGTCAGATTTTCAACGTCAATATCTTCAAAAACATGAACGGCCCGAACAGAACCGACTTACTCTCTTTTTTGCTGCACCGACAGACAGGCCCACTTTTTCTTTGTTAAACCCAGGGGTAGATGGTGACGATTGGTATGTAGCTGAACGTAGCTCAAGAAACGACACTCTGATTCTTTGGATTACTGATTCACTTATCTATAAACAGGATTCCATAAGTATGAAAATCAATTACATAAGGACCGATTCGCTTAACAAGGATTATATAGCAACAGATACTCTCAATTTTAATATACGTAAATCAATACGTGGAAAACGTCAGGAAAGCAAAGGGGCAGAAGAAGAGCAGGCACTGAAGTTTCTGGGGATAAACAGCAACGTTCAATCTTCTTTCGAGTTATATAACCCAATCAGGATTGAGTTTGCACAGCCAATAGTAGCATTGGATTCATCTGACGTAAAACTGGAGAGAGCTGTTGACTCTTTGTTTGAAGTTGTTCCATACAGGATGGAGCATGATTCGCTCAATCCGCGTAAATTTACACTACGTCCTTCATGGATGCCCGGAGAAAGTTACCGCTTGACTATTGACTCTGCGGCTATTTTTAGTCATTACGGGATATGGAACGACAAGTATGAACAATTATTTACTGTTAAACCGCTTGATCAGTACGGTAATCTCGAAATATCAATTACCGGGTTGCCTGATGGTGAAAATGCTTTCGTGGAGTTGCTAGATAATTCGGATAAACCTTTTCGAAAAAGTATTGTCAAAGAGGGTAAGGCTAGATTTCAAGATTTACTTCCCGGCGAGATATATGCACGTATTGTTATAGACAGTAATGGCGATGGGGTTTGGACAACAGGTAATTATGACGATAAACGCCAGCCTGAAGAGCTGTTTTACTATCCGGACAAATTTCAGATCCGGGCATTTTCAGACCATAGTGAAGAGTGGAATATTCTTTCTACACCTGTGGTTAGTCAAAAACCGATTGAGATTACAAAGAATAAACCGGAAGAGAAGAAAAAAAGGAGGGATCCTAACCAGGAAAGGGAGAGACAACAGCAGAGCCGGCAGAGTTCGCCGTTCTCAGGAATGGGTGGTTTAGGGGGGCCTTCTGCAATACAGCAATCGGGAAGCATGAGGTAGCCATTGAAAAATCAGAATCAACAACAAAATAATATGATAATGAGTAAAAGTAACACAACTATTGTTCTGATCCTGTTTTTAATTGTCGGTTTTTTGCAAATGAATGCACAATGCAACATGACAAATAGCACTTTTGCGAGCGGGGAAGACATACGTTATGACCTATACTTCAATTATGGCATCCTGAAAGCACGTGCCGGCAGGGGATCGCTGCAGGTTACTGAAGCGAATTACCGTGGACAAAACACCTATAAGACAGTAATGATGCTGAATTCATCTGGTTTGGCCGGCAGTTTTTACACCGTACACGATACACTGACATCATACATAGATATGAACCTTCGTCCTTTGTTGTTCACAAAAGAGGCATTTGAGGGGAAAGATTATTCAGTAGAAAGACAATCTTTTACATATGATGGTGACAAGATAACTATTCGTACTTTTCGAATATATAACGGGATAGAAAAATTCGATGAGGTTGTAACAACCGAAAAGTGTACCTATGATTACCTTTCCGCATTATTGTACGTACGCAATCTCGATTTTGCCGGCATGAAACCCGGTGACAGGCATTATATCCAGTTTATTACGGGGAGAAGGCCGGTAAACATGTATGTTAACTACCTTGGGGAATCATCAATAATGGCAAACGACGGGAAAAGGTATGATGTTATAAATATCTCAATGACCGTTTATGATGATGCGTTTACAAACCAGAAAGATGCTTTGAGGGCTTCCCTTACCCGCGATAAAAACCGTATTCCGGTTGTCATAGATACTCAGCTGAAGATCGGTTCAGTGAAAGCTGTCCTTAAGAGTGCTTCCGGCTTGATGAACAGGTAACAGCTGCCAGTTTTTATATTAAATTAATATTTTTAACAATATGAATAAGCCGGTTATACTTTTCAGCACGATATTGTGCATTCTCTTTACCTCCCTGGCTGTAATTCAGGCACAGGAAAACGAAGAGCAATATGCTATCATCGCAGAGTACACCTTTGATGAGAAAAATGTTGATTCAGCCATTGATCTTTTGCTTGAATTACAGGCTTTAACACTTGAAAATGAAGAGGGGTGTATTATTTACGATGTCCTTTTGAGCGAAGAAGACAGAAGGAAGATCTTTGTTTACGAATGTTATGAAAACGAAGCAGCATTTAAGATACATACTAACAGCATATACTTCAAGACTATCGTATCAGCAAAATTAACCCCTCTTGTAAAAGACAGTAAAAAGACAAAGGTAATACCACTCAACAATTCAGGCAATATAGGCAACGAGGAGATGTAATGATCTCCCGCCTGCCATGCATATATACAATTGCATATCAATCACGGTCATCACAGAGGGAACTTATGACGTATCGGATCGTCATAAGACTCCTGTAGCCTTTTCAGTTCTGCCCGCAGATCCCGGGTGATATCTTCATAACCTTTCTTTCCATAAAGATTATTCATTTCCGCCGGATCGGCATGCAGGTCAAATAACTCCCACTCATCAATATTGTCATAAAAGTGAATGAGTTTGTAACGTTCTGTTTTTACTCCGTAATGGCGCTTTACCGCATGTTCACCAGGAAATTCGTAGTAATGGTAGTAGAGCGACTTTCGCCATCCCCGCGGTGCTTTACTGTTTTTAAGCAGAGGCAGAAGTGAGGCCCCCTGTATGTCTGATGGAACTTCAACTCCTGCCAGCTCCAGCATTGTGGGTGCAAAATCTATATTTTGTACCAGCGCATCAATAATACCTCGTTTTTTGAATCGGGAAGGAAGCTGCATAACAAGAGGAGTGCTGAACGACTCTTCATACATAAACCGTTTGTCAAACCAACCATGCTCTCCCATATAAAATCCCTGGTCGGAAGTGTAGAAAATTACCGTGTTCTCGAGCATGTTGTTCTCCTCAAGATAGTCTAATACTCGTCCAATGTTTTCATCAAGCGACTTAATAGTCTTTGCATAATCGCGCATATAGCGTTGGTATTTCCACTCTGCCAGTTCTTTTCCAGTTAGCCCGGCAGCATAGAACTCATCTATTATTGGCTGGTAGTGGTTGTCCCAGGCAACTTTTTGTGCTGAATCCAGTCGAGCATACTCACCGTGTTCATAGGCATTGGATAGACGGGTTTTTACTCCTGGCTTCAGCATCTTCAGGTCATTAACAATATCCATGTCGTGATCGCTTGCAATGCTCATCTCCTGCTGCTGTGCCGCGACGCGCCCTTCGTAGTTGTCGTAAAAGTTTGACGGGAGCTCAAATGTTTTATCTTCATACAGTTTTAAGTGTGTTGTATCGGCCATCCAGTTACGGTGCGCTACCTTGTGGTGGAGGAACAGTACGAAAGGCTTATCTTTGTCGCGCTCATTATCCAGCCAGTTGAGGCTTAAATCGGTAATTATGTTTGTGACGTAACCGTTATAGCGCTTCCTCCCTTCAGGAGTGATGAAGTCGGGATTGTAGTAGCTCCCCTGGCCGGGGAGTATTTCCCAGTGATCGAAGTTGGTAGGCTGACTGTCCAGATGCCATTTCCCGATCATGGCTGTCTGATATCCGGCTTGTTTAAGCAGCTGTTGCACAGTCTGCTGGTCCCCGTCGAAAGATGATATATTATCTATTTTTCCGTTCTTGTGACTGTGCTTCCCTGTTAACAGGCATGCCCGGCTTGGTGCGGAGATGGAGTTAGCTACATACGCGTTTGTAAACCTGACTCCATTTTCGGCGATCCTATCCAGATTTGGGGTCTCAACATGACGGCTATCATAGCAGCTCATCATCTGACGGGTGTGGTCGTCGGTCATGATATATACTATGTTTAATGGCTTGGACAGGTTCTCATTTTTGCTTACACTACAGGATGCAAGCACGGCAGCTCCCGCGAGAGGATAAATAAGTTTTGTATAAGACGGATCCATCTGAATTTATAAGTTTTAAAAATTATACGACTTTAATAACGGGATAAAAAAATGCATTGCACAAATGTATAGTAAATTGCGCAACTATTAAAGAAATTTATCTTTAAATATAGATTAAAATTTTAAAAATTCTCCGAAAAGAGCTTATCTTTGTGTACTATTTCGTTAAGCAATACGAACAGAAGATAAGTCTAATTGCATTATTTCGTTGTTTGTAATTTTAAAATAAGCGATAAACAGAAGATGATTTTATTCGAATTATGCCATATCAGGAAATTAGAGAGTAAAATATTTTGATCTGAATGAAATAGTATGAAGTACTTAAAAATAGTGATAAAATTTGAATAACCCTACTTTGGTGAATCATTAAAGATTAAGAAAATGTCAGGCCAGATATACACCCCGAAAATACCCGAACCGGCACTCAGGCGCCTCCCCTGGTACTTGTCGTACGTTAAATTACTTAAAAGCCAGGGAGAAACAATTGTATCTTCTACGCAAATTGCGAAAAAGATAGGTGTTTCAGCATCTCAGATTGCCAAGGATCTCTCCTATGTGGATATAAGCGGAAAGACGAGGGTTGGTTATGATGTTGACGTGCTTATAAATGTATTGGAGACATTCCTGGGTTTTAACAACACTCACAAAGCAGTTGTATTTGGTGTTGGAAGCCTGGGAGCCGCATTGTTGTCGGATTCCGGCTTGGAGCAATATGGTTTGAAGATTATTGCCGGATTTGATGTGAAAGAGTCGATAGTAAACAAGAAGATACATAATATTCAAGTATTTTATTCTGGTGAATTTTTTGAAAGGAACAAAGAAATTGGGGCAGAGATAGGGATACTGACCGTACCTCCAGGTGCTGCCCAGGAGGTGTCTGAATACATGATTCGCGGTGGAATAAAGGGTATATGGAATTTCACTCCGTTCAGGATTCGCGTCCCGGAGGAAGTTGTTCTTCAGAATACTTCGTTGTATGCTCATCTGGCAGTCATGTTTAATCGCCTGAATTCATGAAAATTTTTGCTGTTGGCCTTAACTACGCTTCACACAATAAAGAGATGGAGCGTACGTTTGTTAGTAAGGAGCCTGTTATTTTCATGAAGCCTGATACAGCCCTGCTGAAAGACGGGAAACCGTTTTTTCTTCCTGGCTTCTCTGATGAGATTCATTACGAAACGGAACTGGTAGTGAAAATTGACAGATTGGGAAAAAATATTGGCGAACGATTTGCACACCGTTATTACGATGAGATAACGGTAGGTATTGATTTTACAGCTCGTGACCTGCAAAGGAAGCAGAAAGAGCTTGGGTTGCCGTGGGAGATAGCAAAAAGCTTCGATTGTTCGGCTGTTATTGGTGAGTTCATCTCTAAAAGTGAGGTTGCCGACTTGGGTAACGTGCATTTCCATCTTGATATCAACAGCAAGACTGTTCAACAGGGGAATACAAACGAGATGATATACTCGGTGGACAAGATAATTTCATATATTAGCCGGTTCTTTACTCTGAAAATAGGGGACCTGGTTTTTACCGGTACCCCGGCAGGTATAGGGCCGGTGAGCGTTAACGATCATCTGCAGGGTTATATTGAGGACAGAAAGCTGCTGGATTTCAGTGTGAAATGACTCTCTTTTATCTTTAATTTGCAATACATCATGAATAATGTAACTTGTGCTTTGCTGCTTTGCAGTATGTTGTTTTGTCAGAGCCTCCGTTTGTATTCGCAGGATTACAACCCTATTCCTGTTGCAATGCCCTCTTTACAGATAGCTCCCGATGCAAGAGGCGGAGGAATGGGAGATATTGGTGCGGCAACGATGCCCGACGTATACTCCCAACATTGGAACGCGGCTAAATATCCTTTCATCTCAGGCAGTGGAGGGGTTGCTTTTTCTTACACTCCCTGGTTGAGTAAGCTTGTTAGCGATATTAATTTGCTCTATGCTTCCGGATACAGGAAATTTGGGAATGACAACCTGAATGCTGTCAGCGCTTCGTTTCGTTATTTCTCACTTGGCAGTATAGATATTCCGGATCTGAATGGAGATTTCTGGCAAAGTGTCTCGCCACACGAGTTTGCTATTGATGTGGCTTATTCAAGAAAACTCACGGAGACTTTTTCTGGTGCGGTGACACTCAGATATATCCGCGCCGACTACTCGACAGGAGATGATGAGACAACTCCCGGAAAGGCTTTTGCTGCAGATATATCAGGTTACAACGAATCTTATATTTATCTGGGGCGTTCAGAAACATTGCTAGGATTTGGGTTCAACATTTCAAATATAGGCTCAAAAATCTCATATGATGGTGGTACCACATCAATGTTTCTCCCTGCAAATCTCAGGATGGGTGTATCCTTGGGATATCCTATTGACCCGAAGAATACTTTATCGCTCAGTTTTGATGTCAATAAACTGCTTGTGCCTACTCCAAAGTTGCCTGAGGACGGTGAGACGCCCGATGAGGTACAGAAACGAATTGACGACTATAACAATATCTCTTCCATAGGTGGTGTTTTTAAATCGTTTGCTGATGCACCAGGTGGTTTCAAAGAGGAGTTGCAGGAGGTCACGTTGTCTCTGGGAGCGGAATATGTATACGACAATCAGTTCTTTGTCCGTGCCGGTTATTACAATGAAAACGAATATAAGGGCAGCCGCCGGTTCTTTGCATTTGGCGGAGGTTTCAAAAAAAACGCTTTCCAGGTTGATGCTGCCTATCTCGTATCAACTGCACAGACGAACCCGTTGGACCAGACTTTACGCATATCACTTGGTTTTGATATCGAAGGTATAATGAATTTAATGAGGTAAAAACATGAATATACGAATAGGATTCGGTTATGATATGCATCGCCTTCAAGAAGGAAGAGAGTTGTGGATAGGTGGTGTGAAAATAGCCTACAGAATGGGATTGGAGGGACATTCAGACGCAGACGTTCTTATTCATGCCATATGTGATGCATTGCTTGGTGCTGCTAATCTACGTGATATTGGCTATCATTTCCCGGACACATCTCCCGAATTCAAAGATGCCGGCAGCGCCATACTGTTGAAAAAGTGCTCCGGGTTGCTTGAGAAGCACGGATATTATGTGGGCAATATCGACGCCACTGTTTGTGCAGAGCAGCCTAAGCTCAATCCCTTTATTCCTTCTATGCAGCAAACGCTTGCCAATGTTATCGGGGTGGAAACAGATAGCATCTCCATTAAAGCCACTACCTCTGAGAAAATGGGTTTTGTGGGCCGGGAAGAGGGTATTACTGCTTATGCAGTGGCTTTAATTGAAAAAAAGTAGTGGGCAGATGCCTTTTCTCAGGTGCTTGAAACGGATAAAACAGCGGAGAGGACATGGTGTACACTCACCCTTCGCTTATGGGCTGATCACTAATGTAATCTGTTCACCTCATTTATACTATGCATTTGCCGATATTGAGAAGGAGATATCGGAGAAAGGGCTCAACAGCGGTTTCGTCTCCGGAATCAATCATCTCTCTTTTCGGATGGTTAACCATTTTAATGCTAAAAATATCCTGGAAATTAATTCGGGCAAGGGAGTGAATACCCTTTTCCTTACAGCCCCTGCACGCGATATTCGCTGTACCTGCGTTGAGAAGAGGGCTGATGAGATTGTTGTTGCAAAGCGCCTTTATGGGGAGTTAAACCCGAAGGTTGACTTAGTTACAACCCTACCTGCTGGCGGGAAACAGTGTTACGATGCGATTTTCATCAACCTGGAGAAAGAGAGTACGCCAGCCATAGAGACACTCTTGTCGTTGAGTCATCAACGTACATTTTGGGTGCTTTATCCGATTAAAAGCAGTTGGAGCAAACAATTTTGGAGAAATATCGTTAATGATGATAGATTGACAGCGACGTTTGAACTGAAAGGTTCCGGAGTGGCTTTCTTAAGTACAGCTTATAACAAGGTAAACTATTTTGTGTAACAGAATCATGAATTCCGGTTGCGGAATTTAAATTTTTTATATCTGACTCTGGAGCAATAGCTTTGGATTTCGGGCCATCCGTTGAATGTCATGGTTTAGGAGGTTTTACCTCTTGAAAAAGAATTATATGAAAAAAAGTTTGGTATATACAAAGACCGGCGACAAGGGTGCCACTTCGCTGGTGGGAGGCACCCGGGTTAGCAAGACGCATATTCGTCTTGAGTCCTATGGAACACTGGATGAACTGAATAGTCATATCGGATGGCTTAGCTGCGAGATAAAGGACAAGGAACATCGCGACTTTCTTCTGTTTCTTCAGCACAAGCTGTTTGACATAGGCTCATATCTGGCTACTGAGACTGAAAGCAAACCACCAGATGAGAGTGTAATTATTAAGGCGAAAGATATTACACGTATTGAGGAGCAGATTGATAAAATAGATAATACTCTTCCAAAGCTTAACCGTTTTGTTCTGCCGGGTGGTAATGAGCCTGCAGCAAGAGCGCATATTTGCCGCACCATAGCACGCCGGGCCGAACGTAATGCCTACAGTGTGGCCGAAGAATACCCTGTTACAGCTGAGGTATTGATTTTTCTGAACAGGCTTTCCGACTACTTCTTCGTACTCGCAAGAAGCGAATGCAGCAGGACATCTGAAGAATTATACTGGGAGAAGGGAGATATATAAAAACTTTTTATACATTTGCGAAAAAAAAGAGTAATAACACTAAAGGATTTTTCAATGTATTGGACATTAGAATTAGCATCAAAATTAGAGGATGCTCCTTGGCCCGCTACAAAGGATGAATTAATTGATTATGCTCAACGATCGGGCGCACCACTTGAAGTTATCGAAAATCTACAGGAGATTGAAGAAGATGGTGAGATATTTGAGTCGATAGAGGATATTTGGCCGGATTATCCCAGCAAGGAAGATTTCTTTTTCAATGAAGACGAATATTAAGTGGTTATAAAGAGAGAGCATCATAAAAAAGGGGCTGTTCCAAAAGGACAGCTCCTATTTAATTTTTTATACTGCTATCTTCTGATTGTAATTGTTAATTGAAGAGAAGTTTATCGAGTTGATCTCTATTTTTTATCTATCTAACAAACAGATGCATACACTTTTAAACACCTCAACTATGTGTTTAAGTGGTTAAAAAACACTTTTCGGAGCGGACTCAAATATAAAAAAGTTCAAAACCAATTGCCAAACTTATGATAATGTGCTATCATTACATTAATTATTACTATTAGGTTTATAGTGAAATGAGCACAAATGGTAGATAATAGCGGTTTATTGTTTATTTCGGCTCTTAAGAAGTACATGTAAACAAAAATAAATCCTGCTACAGTCGTGCTTAGTATATAAAAGAGAGAGTAATAATGAAAAAGACCAAAAGCAATTGAAGAAATTGCCATTATTATCCACTTGTTAATCTTGGCTTTTTGATATATTTTATAGAAAAGAGCTTGAAAAATCAACGTTTCTACTATTGGAGCAATAATTAAGGTATCTAATAATAAATTGATAGTAACAGAGAAGTTTTCATCTATCAATTTTTCTCTAAAAGAGGTATCCGGAATTTTGAATAACTCTTTGATAATGTTAAACAATAATTTTATTATAAAATAAATTATTGATAAAAAAAGAGAAAACAAAGGGATATTTGTTTTTGCAATTTTTTTTAAGACTTTCATACAAACCAGAAAGATATTTTTAAAAACTATTTTAATGGAAAAGACTTATTTTAAGAGAGAGTTTGCAGGCATACTACAAACTCTCTCCACATTAACTATCTGAGCGGACTTGATGGTGCATTTCCACCCCAATACTCGCCAGTTTCCTCTAAGTACCATTTGCCTAATTTTCTTAAGTCTCCAGCCAGACTTCTACCTGTAAACAACTCATACAAAAAATCAATTCCTCCACCATTCACCTCTTCCAACTCTACCATTGAGAGTTCTTGAAATTCTAAATTTTTCATTTTACAAAAATAATTAAAATTGTTAATACTAAAAAAAACTTGCCGCAATTAATTCATCACTATGCGTACTTGTGATGTATTAACTACAATGCAAAATTAACGGAGCAGGGTGAAATAAAATTGCACTTTGGTAAAATCTTCCTCCTCCATTAATGTTTTTCACCTCACTGTTAGACAACTTTTTAAATGAATAAGAAATATCTAAATATATATTTCCGTTATAGAAATAGGTCTCGCTCTTTTTATCGTAACGAATATCTAAACCCATTATTCGCATCTCTTCCAGAATATTAAAAAGCTGTCTTTTACTTAACTGTAATCTGCCAGCAAAACGTGCAGGATTTCCGGTTGCTCGGTTATAAATAAGATGATGAATATATTTCATCCTGTCAATTTGTTGAAAAAGTGTCATAGTTGATTGTTTTTTTATGTCTATTAACTACAGTTTTTAGATAACGGTGGTTACACATTGTAACTCCCTAAAATCGAATGCCTGCTATCCTCCATTATTTTTTGTTACTATAATAATACTCGTGTAACATTATTTTATACGCCAAATCATATTTTGCCTGCACTGCTTGCGATTGACTGTTTGCCAACCGTTGTTTCACTTGCAAGTGCTCATAGACCGAAAGTTTTCCGGCATCAAACTTTTCGGTGACAAATCGAAATGCTTCGGTATAAGAGCTTACTGATTGATTGGCTGCCCAAAGTTTTTGACGAGCATTTAATATCTCGCTTTCCATTTTTAAAGCTTCGGCACGCAAATTGTTTTCGGTTTCCTGCAAAACAAGAGATTGGTTCCGGATATCAATCTTAATTCCTCGCAAATTATCACGCGTGACAAACTTATCGAATAAAGGGATGCGCAAAGCTACATAAACATAAGCTTGGCGATTGTTTTTTAGTTGTTCAAAAAGCGGACTGTTCAAAATCTCCGATTGTATGTAATTACTGCTCCCGATGCTTCCACCTAATGAAAGTGACGGAAAATATCCGGCTTTAGCTTTCTTGAGTGCCCACTGCGCACTTTGCAAACGATGTTGTGCCGAACGGATTTGCGGAAAATGATTGATTTGTAAATCACCTTTGTTTAAACAATCCGATAACTCCATTCGAGTGGTATCCACCACTATATCGAACTGATGAATATGCTCAGTAATATTCATCAGCCGAGCAAGTTCGATTAGAGCAATGTCCACGTTCCCTCGTGTTTCGGTTATTTTCAGTTCATCATCGGCAAGTTGAGCTTCCATTTGCAACAGCAAGTCTTTAGATGCCATACCTGCCTCCATACGAAATCGCACACGGTCAATTTGAGCTTCGGTAAGCTTTTTTTGTTCAACAGCAATGATGTGTACCTCTTTATATATTGATGCCCGATAAAACAAATTTGCAATATTGAGCCTAAGTTCATCTCTCTTAGCGATGATATTCTCTTCAATAGCCTGCATGCCTGAACGATTTTCTCGAATAGAATAACGAGTGGAAAAACCATCGAATAACGGCTTTACCACATTCAGATTAAAATTCGTAATGTGCGAACTTACATCCTGATAGATGTTTTCTCGATTGAGTGAACGACCAAAATTAAAGCGTTGCGATGCCACGATTTCGGAACTTGGCAAACGACTGTTTTTCAACATTCGTTCGCGAATGTATTGCATGTCGGCTTCGCATTGTGTTTGTTGTATGGATAGATTGTTCTCCAAGCCATAGGTTATACACTCTTCTAAAGTCCAAGCTTGTTGTGCCGTAAGTGTAGAAACATATATGCCCGCGATAAAGATGAGAATAAATAATTGTTTCATTGACGTTTTCTAATTTCTTCGGACATTTTACCCGATAATATTAAACTGTTCGTTCCACAAATGAGCATACACGCCTTTTTGTAGTAACAACTCATCATGCTTGCCCGATTCCACTAAATTTCCTTCTTTTAAAACCACTATGTTGTCGGCATGGCGGACAGTGCTTAATCGGTGCGCTATAATAATTATGGTTTTTCCTTCGGCTGCTAAACTATTAAGCGTTTCACGCACATATTTTTCCGATACGGAATCGATCGATGATGTTGCTTCATCAAAAATCAACACTTCAGGATTTTTATACAAAGCACGGGCAATTGCAATGCGTTGTTTTTCTCCTCCCGACAACGAAGCTCCCTGTTCGCCGATATAAGTGGAAAATCCGTTAGGCAATTTGCTTATAAAATCATTCAAACCCAACTGCTCCGCAATTTCCAATATTCGTTTTACATCCGGTTGAAAGTCTCCCAATGCAATGTTTTCGATAATACTTCCTGCAAAAAGCTCTATTTGTTGCGGAACAGTACTGACCAATGCACGAAGGCTGTCGTTAGTTATTTGTTTAATATCAAATTTTCCAATCTTAATGCTCCCGCCTTGAATAGGATAAATATTTTGTAACAACGAAACAAGAGTGGTTTTACCTGAGCCGCTTTCGCCCACGATGGCTGTTATTTGCCCTTTGGGAATGGTTAGCGACAAATCGGTAAAGACCTGCTTACGAGTTCCATAACGGAACGAAACATTTTGCAAAGTAATATCACCCATATAAGAACGACTAATCTCGTGCTTGCGTCCGGTATCTTGCTCTTCACGATCTAAATCCATTATTTGGAACAAACGATCAGCAGCAATAAGGGCGTCTTGTACGGTCTGATTGGCAGTGATGAGCGAACCAATAGGTGAAATAACATATCCTACCAGCGAATAAAACACCATTAACGTTCCCGGCGTGATTTGTTGTTTAATAACCAGCGTACTGCCTGCCCAAAGCACCGCTACCGTAATTGCCGACGATACGAATTGAATTCCACCTTGTGCCAAAATAGCTCCATATATGCTTCGGAACGTGTTCCGTAAAAGCCTTACAAAGCGAATTTCGGTTTTCACGTTGGCAAAATCTTCCACACCAAAGCGCTTTATAGTGTTTATAGAGTTTATTGATTCAACCAACTGACTTTCCAACTCGGCATTGGATTCCATGATACGTCGCTGGTATTTTCGATTAAGCCGATTGAAACCCACGTAAATAATTAAAAAAAGCGGTGCGGATGCAAGCGTTATCAAAGCTAACTGCCACGAATATATAAACATCACGCAAAGCGAAAAGAAAAGTATCATCACATTTACCGCAAGGTCAATGGAAACGTTATTGATAAAATTGCGTATTTTTACCGCATCTCCCACACGTGAAATAATCTCACCCACTCGCATAGTATCAAAGAATTGTTGCGGAAGTGTAAGTAAGTGTTTATAATATCCCAATATCAAAACCGCGTCAATGTGTTGTCCTGTTCGTAAAGTCAAAACACTTTTCATAGACCCTATAAATGTACGCAATATGATAATGGCAATCATTATAAAGCCCATTAAGTGCAGTAAATTATAGTTTTTATCAATAAGCACGTAATCGGTTATTTTTCCCACATAAACCGATGTAGAAAGGCCTAAAATGCTAAAAATCGCTGCACCGAACAAGGCTTGTAGCATCAACGATTTGTGTGGCAACAACAATTCCACAAAACGGCGCATCACACTTTTTGTTTGTTTTCCGCCTCGAAATGATTCCTCTTTTTTCATCAACAACAGGATGCCTGTCCACTCTTCTTCAAAAGCTTCGCGAGTAAGTTTGTGCATCTTTCCATCTTTCGGATCCATTACGTGAATATGCGTTGGTGTAGCTTTGTAAATTACCACAAAATGATGCAAAGCTTTTTTTACCACAATATGCGCGATAGCAGGAAAAACGCCGTGTTGAATTAAAGTATCGTAATCGCCTCTTACACCACGTGCTTCCAACCCCAAACGTTTGCTTACCTCAATAAGTCCGAGCAAATTTGTTCCTTTTTGATCGGTGTAGGCATATTGCCGAATTTTGGCAATAGGATAACGCAAACCGTGGTAAGCGCAAATAGATGCAAGACAAGCCGGTCCGCAATCGGTAATATCGTGTTGTTTTACTTTTATTCCTTTCTTCATTTTATTATAGCTTTTGCCTTTGTGTTGAATTGTTTACTATTTTGCCAATAGTTAACGGTTAAGCGTTATATTGTGTCGGATTTATCCAGTGATCTATCTTTTGATACAGTAAATCAAAGAGGCTTCGGCGTGTAAGTACGAAATGAGCATGCACAGTCATTCCTTTTTTCAAATGCCCCTCTCTACCGTTTTTTAGCGTTAGAAAATCGCGACTTAATTCGCATTTTACCTTATAGTAGCTCTTTTGTGAGCCTGAATCGAAATAAAAGTCCGATGAAATTTCTCTCACTTTACCACTAATAGTTCCCCATTCGTTGTAATTAAACGATTCTACTTGCACGTTCACAGGCATTCCTTCATAAAGGTAACCTATGTTACGCGGAGATACATATACTTCGGCATAGAGCGTAGAGTCGGGACTTATCACACCCAATGTTTGTCCTGCTGAAATACTGTTACCCTTGTAAATGCCTGTAAACTGCTCCAATGTACCACTTACGGGACTGGTAACATAGTGCATTTCTTGCTCCTTTTCCAGTTGATTAAGTGCACTCTGTAATTCGGCGTGGTTTATGGCAAGTGTGTTTTTATCGGTTTGCCATACACTCAACTGATTATCTATAAGCGAAGCATATTCATTTTCAGCATTACGCAGAGCAAAAAAGTATTGCTCGTACTCGTCAGGCGAAATAACTTCCTTGTCGAATAATTTTTTGTTTCGTTCGTGTTCGTTTCGGGCTTTTTCCAACAAGGTTTGCAGTTCTTTTTTACGTTTAGTGTAATAGGCATTTTGTTGCATACGCACGCCCGAAGAAAATTGTTCGGGCATTCTGCCTCGTGTAAGCTGCTCTAAATCCGAAATTTGTCGATTAGCGTCGTTTAGCTTTTGCTGCAACACTAGTTGGCGCGCTTGTAGATTATCTGTACGTAGGCGAATGATGGTATCGCCCTGTGACAAACGAGCACCCTCTTTTACATACACGCTGTCCACCCACTCAGTAACAGAGGCTTTTATTTCAGTACGTTCGTTTACTGGACGAATCATACCAGGATTTTGCACCGTAACATCCACATAAATAAGCGGTAACGCAACGAAGCAAGCAAGCAATGCTACCAGCACGGTGATATAAATGATTTGTGACTTTGTGGTATGCTTGTAAATATAAGACTCTAAGCAGTCCTCTATAAGGTTTTTCGGAAGGAGTTTCATTTTTTTACTGTAATTTGTTGATATGATTTGCTATCTCACAAAGATTCCGTCATTCAGATGTATCGGGTTATATAATATCTGAATGGTTCGTAAGGATGATTTTTTCTTGTCGTCAGGATTTAGTACTATGTTTTCTTTTTCAATTTGTCCTACTACCTCGTTATTGACACAAGATATTAGCAAGATGATGAGAAAAACACCCTTACTTACTAAAAATTTAATTGCTCTCATGTTTTTTGTTTTTAAAATTGTCACATAGGTTAGAATTCATGAAAAAAACGCACTTTTTATAAATCAATATTGTCTTTAGCTCATTGAGTATCATTAGATAAGACAAAAAAAACAGCGTGGTATTACCCACGCTGTTTCAGAGGTCCGACCAAGAACCCAACCACAAGCATAAAGTAAGTACCACGCTTTCTGCGTGGCGTTTACTACTCATCCTGTGGTTTCTGAAAATTTGGTCGGTTTCTGAAACAGAATTTAGTTAAACGCTATTATTATTTATTTTTACTTTAACGAATCATATATCGCATAAAAATAATTTAATTAAAATATCTAAGTTCACAATGAATCTAAATACACATTTTATCCACACTTATGAGATAATCCTACAAAGAACTTACCCTTACTTTTTCGTATTTTGCTGAAAAACGATTATAAGTATTTAATGCTCATATAACTAATTATTTTTAGTTTAGACATTATTTAATAATCGTTTAAGCGATAAAAAACTTGAAACACAAGTATAATAACTTTTTATTTAGATTTTGACTTATTTTCTCAAATATTCCTTTTTTCTCCTATGCTTGTCAATATTAATATCCACACAATGAATTCCCGACTAAATATGACATTACTTGCCTATTTCAAAATCATACCATTTTAAGTTTCGCTCTTTGCGCCCGATCTTCCTTCAATGGAATATTTTCAGATTAATCTTTTCCGAATGTAAACATTACTACAGTAAAATACCGACTATTACACAATGCAGCGTTATAACAGATGATTTATTTAGGCTATTAAAACTGCTTTCTTGTTGATGAAAAATGATATGGAATCAGCACAGTTAATAATAAGTTCAAATGGAAGATTTTCTTTTTTCCCATTTCTCATATCACATCTTCATCGTGCAAGTGTATATAGATATCTTTAATGTCGTTGTCTTCGGCATGCCCTATAATAATGGGCTCCGCAATTCATTCGTGAATACCTTTACGAAGTATATAATGCGCAAGACAATATAAAGCTTTGATTTAGTCTAAGATTTATAAAAGGTAAACATTTTCTGACTTATAATTTCAGTTCCGGCAAACTATCTATTGCTTTTTGTTTTAGCTCATCCACTGCACGGGTATATTTTTCTGTGTGTTGCAAACCACTATGTCCCAGTAGGCTCGCAACAGTTTTAATAATGGCTCCATTGTTTAGAATATTTACAGCAAAAGAATGTCGGGCGCAATGCCAAGTAATATGTTTTTGAATACCTGCTAATTTCACCCAATGCTTTAAGGACTTTAGGCACATGTTTTGACTTGGTAAATTAAAGATAACACCATCTATAACATCACCCTCTTCATTCTCTATTGGCTCCCCTATGAGTTTTAGGAGTCCATCATTCAGAGGGATATTTACACAACTTTTAGAACTAAAGTGACGTGTCTTTTTTTTATTAAATGATAAAAGCTTATTGGAAAAGTCCACATTAGAAAAACGTAAATCTTTAACATCGCAATATCTTATACCTGTGTATAAACAAAAAATAAATGCTCTTCTAACTTCTTGATTTTGCTTAGGATAAGTAGTATTGATCAACTTTCCCATCTCATCAACACTTAAAATGTCTTTCTTTAAAGTTTCTTCATCTGTCTTACATATTACACCGTCACAAGGATTTTTCTGGATATAGTTATTCTCAACCAAATATTTAATGAGCTTTTTAAATCTCTTATAATACGTTACAGCCCCACTCCCTTTGCCCTTTTCTTGAAGATAGTCTACAAATTTAAGCATCATTTCTTTATTAAGCTGTTCGGGCAAAATTCTGGTTTTATAGAGTGGATATTCACGTTCAATAAAATCTCTAAAGCGTTGAATGGCTTCTTTCACCATTCTCACATCTTTCTTTGTATAACTATTATAATAAGCATCCATACAATCAAAAACATTCACATTGTTTGTCGTATAGATTCGATAACCCGTTTTTGAATCTTTAAATTGCTGCTCCCTTTAAAATCTAATATTTTTTGCCAATTCAAGTGTCTCTTTATTAGATTGTCGTTCAATCGGTGTTTTTGGATTCTTGAATAAATATAAACTCAAAGACTCTTTTTTTCTATCCTTTTTAATAGTTTCTTTTCCAGTTTTTTCATCGTAAATTTTAGAGTATCCCAAATAATATTCGAGATATAAACTAAGCGTTCCGTTTTTTAATTCTTTACACAGCAACTTTGGATTATCAGTACTTTAACCCTCTATCTTTGCCATAGTTTTCTTATTTTTATTAACTTTGCAAATATAAAAAATAATTCAATATATCAGGGCGCCAAAGGAGTGCCAAAACCGATAAAATAAGGGAAAAAACAAGAAAATCAGACAAACATAAGAAACGTTCATCTATTTAGTTATCAAAAACATATCAGCTTTTATTTTCTTATATTTTCTTCAAAAATTCCCGCCGGGTGTACTCATAAACCGCTGCAGATCGATCGATCTGCAGCGGTTTATGCCATAGAAACGGTTTCCGTGTGGCAACCGTGCAGCCTTCACTACAGGCTTGTTTAGCACTTGTACCAAGAGAGTTGTTCATTTAGCAAAAAATGCACCAGATATGTAGCGACTAATGTTCTCTAAACGTGAGTGTTATTTATTTAACAGGCATGAATATGCCGACGTATCGCCGTAAACACTGTTTTTTCGACTTGAGGTTGTTTATTGAACTGGCTTGAACGGGGACGTGGCTTTTCTGCGACTTGTAACATTTCAGAACAAATCATAATTTTATCTAATAGAAGCTGGCCGATTTTTATAAATAAAAAAAAAGATATTACATTTGCTCAAATGATCTACAAAATACTATTGTGGAAAAATATTCAACTCTATTTACACTAATCCTTTTATTTCTTATATGTTCGTGCAACACGAACAATAAAGAAAAAATCTCAACATACCCCATACTTACCTCCGATTTTGAAAATACCCTTGTAATAGACGGCTTTGCTGAACCTGTTCGCTATACTACAATAGCCTGTCCTGGCAATGTAGATGCCATTATTACCTTCCTTATTGATGACGGGACGTATGTTAATGAAGGAGATGTTATGTGCATTCTCGAGGATAATAACAGTAAAACCTCTCACGATAACTTGGTTATTCAACTTGAGACGGCAGAAGCACAATTAAGTAAAGTAAAAGCTGATTTACAGATGCAATACGCCATGCTTGAAGCGCAGGTAAAAAACAATAAAGCCGATACCGAAATTGCACATTTAGACTCACTACAACTACGTTTTTCCACCCCCACACAGAAGCGAATCAAGGAATTAGAACTTGAAAGAGCTATTATCGAGAAAAATAAATTTGAGAAGAAACTCGAAGCACTTGAGATCATAAATCAATCTGAAGTAAAAAAATTAGAACTTAATATTCAACAATTAACAAACCGGTTAACCTACGCAAAAACAATCCTCGATGGCCTAACCATACGCGCTCCACATAAAGGATTAGCCGTCATATCTAATTCAATGATGACAGGAGAAAAGCTTAAGATGGGCGACAATGTATGGAGTAATATGCCGCTGATAACTATGCCCGAAGTATCTGAAATGAAAGTAAAAATGATGGCGAGCGAAGTGGATTTTCGCCAGATAAACGAAAATGACTCCGTAAGTTTCAGTTTCGATGCCATGCCCAATAACATTGCTTATGGAAAAATCACAAAAAAACTACCTGTCGGGCAACCTTATAAAAGAGATTCGAAAGTAAAGTTTTTTGAGGTGGAAGCTTCAGTCGATAGCGCGCTGCAACTTCCAGAAACCGGGTTCACTGCGAACTGCCGGGTATTCATAAAACAGGTCCGCGATACTATAGTGGTGCCGCAAATAGCCATTTATGAAGAAGACTCTCTTAAAGTTGTATATGTGAAGAGTAAGAAAAACAGATACGAGATGCGCCAAATAATAACCGGGCTCTCTTCTTCAAAAGATGCCATCGTATCACACGGATTAAAGCCGGGAGAAGTTATCGCTTTAATTAAGCCACCGCTATCTATGGTGAGAGGAAAAACGCTGCTAGGCGATTCTACAAATATGAAAAGGGCAGTTAAACCTGTCACATCCCGGTAAAGATTGCAGCGAGTTCAGTAAAACAAGACTTTATCTAAAATATTTTCAAGCCATTTCATCAAAATGAAGAATTTTTCAAAAATATTGGTCCTCATCGTTGTTTGTTCGCTACCTTTTGTGGCGTGCAAAAAAAAGGAAACCAAGCAAATACCTGTTGGAAAAGTAGCCCAGGGTACTTTATTTATCGACTTGTACGAAGAGGGTGAAATAGAGGCAATTAACTCTGTAAACATTGTAGCGCCAATGATCTCGTGGCGATATGGGAACCTGAAAATAACCGAATTGGTTAAAGACGGAGAGGAGGTGAAAGCAGGCGACACATTAATAGTGTTCGATCCGTCAGAAGTACTGAAAGGTATTGTGGAAGCAGAGTCTAGCTTGGAGATTGCACAGGCGGAATTCGATAAAATGAAAGCACAGCAGCAATCGGAGTTAGAAGAGCTGAGGGCTGCTTACGAAGTCACACGTATTTCTCATGAGATATCGAAAATCCGTTTCGAGTCTGCCGGCTACGAATCAGATATTAAGAAAAAAGAAATACAGCTGAACCTCGATAAAGCAGAAATTGCGCTGGAAAGGGCAAAAGAGCAAATTGAGAACCGCATAAAAATTCAGAAAGAAGAGATCAAACAAAAAAACCTCTCCATCATGCAGTTCCAGTCGAGGCTCGACGAAGCACGCGAAACACTTCAAAAACTGTCGGTAGTAACCCCCTCTTCGGGTATCGCCATTTTATCGAAGAACTGGAGCAGCAACAATAAATTTCAGATTGGCGATCAGTGCTGGAGTGGGTTTCCCATTATTCAACTTCCCGACTTATCATCGCTTAAAGCAACGGTAAAAATAAATGAGGTTGACGTGGCCAAAATAAGCAAAGGGCTGAAAGTAGAAATTAAACCCGACGCATTTTCCGACAGCGTTTTTTCGGGAACAGTAAATTCAATTGCCAATCTGGCAGTGAACAAAGATGAGTCGTCAAAAATAAAAGTGTTCCCCGTTGAAATACTGCTCAACGAGTCCGATAAGAATTTGCTTCCCGGGCTTACCGTCAGCTGCCGAATAATTATGGACAAAGTGGAAAATGTACTTTTCATTCCGCTCGATGCTCTTTTTACCGAAGGTGACATAAGTTTTGTTTACAAAAGAAAAGGTGCCGGCTATGAAAAAACGGAAATAGAAACCGGGATAAACAACACCGATTATATAGTGGTTGAAAGCGGATTGAAAAAAGGCGAAGAGATAGCACTGGTAAATCCTTTTGCAAAAGAAACGGAAGAAAAGAAAACCGAAAACGCAGAGATATAATGAAAAGATCACGATTATATAGCCTGTTTTTTGCGTTCATTGCCACAGCACTTCTTTTTTCGTGCAAAAAGACCTCGGAACCCGTGGGCGGAAGAAGAGCATCAGACGGCACTGTTATTGTTGAAACCGGAGAACTGGCGGCAGTAAACTCCCGCTCTGTTGTCGTCAACCGGTACGGAAGGCAATGGTACCAGATGAAAATCGTGGGGCTGTTGAACCACGGCGAGATTGTAAAAAAAGGCGATTCAATAGCGCAACTCGACCCAGCTGATATTAACAAATATATTCTTGAAAGCGAGAGCAACCTTGAGACGCAATTAGCTGTACTGGAAAAACTGTATGTAGAACAAGAAAACAAAAAACAAGAAAGCGAATCGAGAATTAGAAACGAATCGGCAACATTCGATTTGAAAAAAATTGAATGGGAAGCATCACGTTTCGAATCGGAACGATTGAGAAAAATAAGACAACTAGAATACGAGCAGGCAGTCATCAATCTAGAAAAAGAGAGAAAAATATACGAACTTAACAAAGCCATCAACGCCTGCGACTTGCAAATACAGGAGATCAGAGTTGAGCAGATAAAAAAAGAGCTTGAAAACGCAAAAAACCTGATACCATTGCTTACCTTGCGTGCACCTGTATCGGGTGTGTTTCAGATTGCTACAAACTGGCAAAGCTCCAACAGAAACATTTACAAAATCGGCGACAATATTTACGCTGGCAATAACCTGGCCATAGTTCCTGAACTGGAATTTATGAAAGTGAATACCCAGGTAAACGAAACAGACTTTTTGAAAATCGCACTCAACCAAAAAGTTGCGGTAAGGCTGGATGCTATGCCTAAAGTTGTTTTTGATGGTGAAGTTGTCTATATAGGAAAACTTTGCAGGCTGAAAGACCGGAAATCACGGCAGAAAGTGTTCGATGTGGAGGTGAAGATATTAAAATCCGACGAACGATTAAAGCCGGGGATGACAGTTAGTTGTGAATTTCTTTAAACAAAAATTATGCAGTACGGTGAAAATATTCGGTTGGCGCTACAGGGTTTGACTGACCACAAGTTTCGTTCTTTCCTAACCATGCTGGGAATCATCTTCGGCGTGGCATCCGTTATAACAATGTTATCCATAGGAGAAGGAGCAAAGCGCGAAGCCATTGCCAAATACCAGGATCTGGGTGTGAACAATATCATCATAAGAGAGAAATCTCTCTCCGACGAAGAGCTGGAAGAGGTGAGGGCAAAGTTCTCGCAAGGGCTTTCCATTCAGAATGCCCAGGTGATTAAAGAAATAGTACCCGGTGTGGAAAGAATTGCCGCACAAGCTGAAAAAAATACTGACGTGAAATACAACGATAAATCGGTAAAATCTACCATTATCGGTATCACTCCCGACTTTCAGGCAATAATGAATTACAAGATACAAAATGGTTATTTCATCAGCGAAAAACATTACAACGAACGCCTGAAAGTCTGTGTACTGGGTGCGGGAGTGGCTGCCACCTTTTTTAAAGGAGAGGATCCGATAGGGAAATTAATAAAAATAGACGATCAGTGGTTGGAGGTTATCGGAGTACTTGAATCGAAAAGCCTTTTTACGGAGACCGTAGGCGAACTGGCTGCGAGGGACCTGAATACAGATGTTTACGTGCCTCTCTCGTTATTTCTGAACCGGTTTGCACGTGAAAACGCACTCTCCAGCGAAATTCAGCAAATAACCGTTCAACTGAATAATTCGGACAAACTGGTGGAAGCATCAAAAATCATTAACGAAATCCTGCGCCGCCACCATTTCAATAACGACGACTACAGCATTGTTATTCCTTACGAATTACTGAAACAGGAAGAGAAAGAGCGGCAAATCTACAACTTTTTATTAGGTGCCATTGCTGCCATATCCCTGTTGGTTGGAGGAATAGGAATCATGAATATTATGCTGGCAACAGTCATGGAACGAACACGGGAAATAGGTATAAGAAGGTCTGTGGGAGCACGCAAAATTGATATCATGAACCAATTTGTAACAGAATCGGTAGTAATAAGTATTACAGGCGGGCTTATAGGTGTAGCAGTAGGAATCATTCTCTCTTTGTTTGTAACGCTATTCACAGATATCAGCACATTTATCAAGCCATACGCTGTACTTATCGCGTTCTCCTTCTCCGTTATTGTAGGGGTAAGCTTTGGATATTTACCCGCTAAAAATGCCGCAAACCTCAAACCTGTAGATTCTATACGCTACGAATAAGTAAAACAGTATGTTAATTAAAATAGAAAACTTGAAAAAAAGCTACTCGCTTGGAAAAACTGAGATACCGGTAATTCACGGCATTGATCTAAACATAAAAAAAAATGAGTATGTGGCAATCATGGGGCCTTCCGGTTCCGGCAAATCCACTCTCATGAATATCCTGGGCTGCCTTGACACACCATCAGAGGGTCATTACTTTCTTAACCATGTTGATGTCAGCACGCTCGATGATGATGCCCTCTCAGTTATGAGGAACAAAGAGATAGGATTTATTTTCCAGAATTTCAACCTGTTGCCAAGGCTCAATGCCATTCAAAATGTGGAACTGCCACTCATCTATTCCGGTACCCCGAGCAATCTACGCAGAGAGAAAGCACTAAAGGCACTGGATAAGGTTGCATTGACCGACCGTATGAACCACAAACCTTCCGAACTGAGTGGAGGGCAACGCCAGCGGGTCGCCATTGCCAGGGCTCTCGTAACAAATCCCGGCCTGCTGTTGGCCGATGAGCCTACAGGTGCACTTGACTCAAAGACAGGTGAAGAGATTATGCGTTTGTTCGATGAGTTGCATAAGGAAGGAAATACAATTATTCTTATCACCCACGAACAGGAAATTGCAAATTTTGCAAACAGAAACATTTATCTGAAAGATGGCATGATCCATTCCGATAAAATAAATTCAGACAAGAAAATTATTTTAAACTCTAACCGGCAACAACATTATTCTCCCATAGAAAGTAACAATAACACAAAATCGATATGAGAAAATTACTATTTACAGTCACATTACTGTTCCCATACTTTGTTTTATTGCAAAGCCAGCCGGTGCAGACACTCACGCTGGATGAAAGTATTGAAATTGCTAAAAACAAGAGCTTTACGATGTTGAATCTGGCTGAGAATCTTAAAATAGCCGAGTTCAACTTAAAATCCGCAACCAGCAGGTTAAAGACACATATAGATATGACTGTCTCCTCACCTCAATATACAGAGACTATTGAAAGCTGGAAAGACACGACCGGCATAACATTCTACTACCCCATCAAAGAGCTGGGTTATGCAGGTACTCTTACCATTAATCAACCGTTGCCTACAGATGGAAATATTTTTATTCAAAACTCATTGTCAAGCAGCGAAAATCTCGAGAATAATTATCGCTCATCCCGCCTGAGAACACGAGTCGGGTTCAACCAGCCCCTCAACTCTTTCTATGCATACAACAGCATCCGGTCAACACTGAAAAGGGCTGAGCTGGACTATGAACGTTCAAACAAGCAGTTTAAAAGGGAAGAGCTAAACCTTGTGTACCAGGTCAGCAGTGCCTATTACAACCTGCTATCGCTGCAGAAAAGCACAGAGATTGCATCACTCGACCTGGAGCGGCAGACCGAAGCCTATGAGATTTCACAGAACAAGTATGCAGCAGGCCTCATACGCGAGGTAGATGCATTGCAAATGGAGGTCGACCTGGCTGAGGCACAGAACAATTACGATATTGCAGTATTAAATGAAACATCAGCAAAAAATTCATTTAAAGAGCTGTTAGGGCTAGACTTGAATGACAGCATTGCGCTAAACAGCGAGTTCAGATATGAAATTGTGGTAATAGACGCTGAAAAAGCAGTTGAGCTGGCACTTAAAAACAGGTTGGAAGTCAGGGAGCAGGAGATACAGATAGAACTGCAAAAGCTTAATATAAAGCAGCAAAAAGCGAACGGAATGATACAGGGGAGAATAGATGCATACTTTGAAAAAGCCGGTATAAATCAGCAGTCCGATCCGGGATTTTTCAACTCGATAAAAAACTCATATCATAATTTGATCGACAGAAACGCCAGTTATGGTGTCGGCCTTACAATATCCATCCCCATACTCGATTGGGGTGAAAACAGAGCACTAGTCAGAGCCTCCGAGTCGAGATTGAAACAATATTCATACAGAAAAGAAGAGGTGGAGCGTGAAATAGAAACCGAAGTAAAAAATCTAATAGCAAGCATCAACAGTAACCTGAAGAGATTGCAGGTCCTGGAAAAAAATGTGCAGGTAGCCGAAAAAAGTTTCGATATTACACGAAAACGTTTTTCCGATGGCGATATCGACAGTCAGGATTTAGCGCTGGAGAGAAACCGGCTGAACAACGCCTACACATCTCATCTCAGAGCCTATATAAATTACCAGTTGTCGCTTGCCGACCTTGCTAGAAAAACTTTTTATGATTTCCGTAATAATCAGGAGATACAATAGGCTTTGAAAGGTTAAATTGCGTGTCAATGGCACCATACTTTGATGATAGACAACAGATGCTATAGGTTTGAAAGCGGCATGCAAAAAGTCCGGAAAGAGAGCGCAAGCGGGTCAATATATGTTTTGTGCTCTCATTCAGTTTTTTTCATCCACTCAGCAAGAATTACAGCATCATACCCCAGCTCCCCTGCCTTTATAAAATCTGCTTTGGCAGCTACCTTGTCGAACTGGCCTAGGCGTACCCGTCCCCTCAGTACATAGAAATAAGGATTATCCATCTGCGATTCCCCGATTGCACGCAAATCTGCCGAAGCTTTAAAGAGCTGGCCTGTATTTAAATAACATTCGGCACGGTTCATATAAAAAATGGGATCAGGCATGGATTCCGATTTTATAAGCCCGGAATATACCCTTTCGGCTGCCTCCCAATCGTCGTCCAGCTTATAAAGTAAAGCCCCGCTAAGCTTAGTGAATATATTCCCTGCATCAATAGCTTCCGAAGCCTTAAAATCGGCTTCAGCTTTCTTGCGGTCGCTCTTTTCAAGAAACAGCAACCCTCTGCGGTAATAAGCCTCCACATTTTCGGGATAAAGGCGGATAATAGTGTTGTAATCTTCCATGGCCTCGTCCAGCCTATCCATATCACAAAGAAGAGACGCCCTGTTATGCAAGGCCACATCGGCCAGAGGATTGTTTGCGAGAGATGCTGTGAATGATATGTATGCATCGTCATATAACTTTAGCTGACGCTGCATTATGCCAAGGTTCAGCAGTAATACCGGATTATTTTCATTCATCGGGTCAAGTGACATAGCCTTCTGCAAAGCAAAGGCTGCACTGTCAAACCGGTTCACCTCAATAAAATCAGCCGATCTCTTAACCCAGCCCTCGTAGCTTTGCCCGGAAATAGGTAGAGGGAGAAGCAGCAACAAAACTATAAAAAATGGAAAAAAATATCTCATAAAAAAGAGTGATATGCAGATGTGACCAGCAAAATTAAACAAAAATATCTATCTTTGCGACTTCATTAACTAAAATAAGAATAAATCAATATGCCTCCCGAAATTTTCATTACTCGAGCCGACTCGCTAAATACTAACCCGGTGAATGTACAATTGGCTTCGGCAGCCGAACTGATTAAAACCGGCCGGTTTGAAGAGCTGTTCGATAAGTTCCTTACCGGCAGCATCGACTTTATAGGTAAACTTCTTATTGCCCTGCTTATATTTTATGTGGGAAAATGGATAATCCGCCGAATCACCAAATTTTCATACAGTGTATTTGAAAAAAAAATCTACGATACCGCGCTGCGCAGTTTCCTTTTAAACATTCTCAACATCCTCCTCTTCACCACTCTTGTCATTATGATAATAAATATTGTAGGCACAAAAACTGTCTCCATAGCGGCACTTATTGGATCGGTAGGACTGGCGGTAGGGTTAGCGGTGAAAGACAATCTTGCCAACTTTGCCGGCGGGGTAATTCTGCTTTTCAACAAACCATTCAAAGGAGGTGACTATATAGAGGCACAGAACGTGTCAGGTACGGTGCGCTCCGTCGGTATTTTATACACCACACTCACCACTCCCGACAACAAGACCGTACATATTCCCAACGGGCCACTTTCAACGGGAAACATTATTAATTACAGTACCCAGCCTACACGTCGCCTCGATCTGAACATCAACGTCGACTACGGGTCCGATGTGGAACAGGTGAAACAGCTGCTGCTCGATATAGCTGAAAAACATCCGAAAGTGCTGAATGACCCCGCACCATTATCGCGAATGGTAAAGATGGGAGACAGCTCAATTGATTTCGTGCTGAGGGTCTGGACATTGTCTGAGGATTACTGGCCGGTTACGTTCGATCTGAACGAACAGTCTTACGAGATTCTTAATGCTAACGGCCTGAATATACCGTTCCCGCAGATGACTGTACATCTGGCCAAAGATCAGGGCACCGCAAAAAAAGGATGAAAGAGGATCTGACTCAGACAAAAAAGAGATAAAAAAGTGAATCTGGTTCCGGCTTGGGACGTAAACCAAATGCCCGTCTTGTGGAACGCAAACCAGAAGCCCGGCATGAAAACACAATTCAGATGACCGCCCTGAAACGCAATTCAGATGACCGCCCTGGAACGTAAACCAGATGACCGCCATGGAATGGGAATCAGAACTCCGACCTGAAATGGAAGCGGATCTTCTTAAAGTCCTGCTGCGCCATCATCAAGATATAACTCGATTCTGCCAGAAAAACATCCCTGCCCTCTTTGTCGTGTGCCATATACTGGTATTTCCGTTTTTTGAAATCCTCCAGCTGTACCGCATCATCGCTTTCAATCCAGCACGCTTTGTACAGGTTAAGAGGTTCCCACCGGCATTGTGCACCATACTCATGCAGGAGGCGGTACTGAATAACCTCAAACTGAAGCTGTCCTACTGTCCCAATGATTTTTCTTCCGTTGAACTGATTTACAAAGAGCTGAGCAACGCCTTCATCCATAAGCTGCTCAACACCTTTATGCAGCTGTTTCGATTTCATGGGGTCGGCATTCTCAATATATTTGAACATCTCGGGAGAGAAGCTTGGCAAGCCCTTGAAGTGCAGCTCCTCCCCGGCTGTAAGAGTATCGCCGATCTTAAAGTTGCCGTTGTCGGGCAAACCTACTATATCACCCGCATAAGCCTCATCAAGAATCTCCTTTTTCTGCGCCATAAAGGCTGTCGGCGACGAAAACTTCATCATCCGGTTAAACCTCACATGCTTATAGTTCACATTCCTCTCAAACTTGCCGGAGCAGACCTTTACGAAGGCAATGCATGAACGGTGGTTCGGGTCCATATTAGCATGAATCTTGAAAACAAAACCTGTGAACGGCTCCTCATAAGGTTTCACCACACGCTCAATAGCTTGTACCTGACGTGGCGACGGTGCAATATCAACAAAACAGTCGAGCAGCTCTTTAACCCCGAAATTATTCAGCGCAGAGCCAAAAAAAACTGGTGCCAGCTTACCGGCAAGATACTCTTCGCGATTAAACGAGGGATACACCCCGGTGATAAGTTCCACATCGTCGCGTAGCTTTTTCGACAACCTGTCACCAATATGTGTCTCTAACTCAGGCGATGCAATATCGAGTCGTACCGACTCGGTCACCATCTGCTTGCTGGGCTTATAGAGATCGAGACTGTTACTGTAAAGGTTGTAAACCCCGCGAAACCGATCTCCCATGTCGATAGGCCAGCTGAGGGGCCGCACCGCTATCTGGAGCTCCTCCTCCAGCTCGTCAAGAATTTCAAAAGCATCTTTACCTTCACGATCAAGCTTGTTCACAAAAACCATTACCGGCGTATGGCGCATACGGCACACCTCCATCAGCTTACGCGTCTGCATCTCCACACCCTTTGCAACATCCACCACAATAATCACACTGTCAACTGCGGTGAGTGTACGATAGGTATCTTCCGCAAAATCCTGGTGCCCCGGCGTATCCAGGATATTTATCTTGTGATCATTATAGTCAAACCCCATAACTGATGTGGCGACAGATATTCCGCGTTGCTTCTCTATCTCCATCCAGTCCGATGTAGCGGTCTTCCTTATCTTGTTCGATTTCACGGCTCCTGCCACGTGAATGGCGCCGCCAAAGAGCAGTAATTTTTCCGTAAGTGTGGTTTTTCCCGCGTCGGGGTGACTGATCACAGCGAATGTACGCCGGCGTTGTATCTCTTTTTTCAATGTCATCTATATAATAATTCCTCTATATGAGTTGTTTGATCTGTTTTTCTTCAGATTGAAAGAAACGAGTCTCCTACTACAAAAAGTATCTTTTATTTCTAACGTACAAAAGACTTATTGACTTTCAACACACTATGAATAATTGTTTTTTATATTCAAAGTTCCCGGAGCAGGTCAACAATTAATCCGTTCTACTTCAATAACATAAAACATCGTTTTAGCGACTCCTTCCACTCCGGTATCTCCACATTAAAGGCGGCACATATCTTCGAGAGACTCATCACGCTGTATGCAGGCCGCTGCACAGGTGAACCATACTCCTCAGATGTTACAGGCGACAGCTCACACGATTCAATACCTGCAAGCCTTTTTATTTCCGAGGCAAAACCATACCAGGTAGTATCACCCCTGTTTGAAAAATGATAAATTCCGCTCTTCCATCCATTCTCTTCTGACGACTGCAGAATATGAATTATCATCTCGGCAAGATCGGCAGCATAGGTCGGCGCACCACGCTGGTCGTCTACTATTGTCAGACTCTTCCGCTCCCTCATCAGCCGGATCATTGACTTCACAAAATTATTGCCGAAAGACGAATACATCCACGATGTGCGAATAATAGCCCAGTCGCCGCCTGCCGCCTTCAGTTCTTCTTCGCCAGCCAGCTTCGATTTGCCGTAAACAGACAGGGGGTTTGGTTTCATATCTTCGGTATATGGAACATCGGAAGAGCCATCAAACACATAATCCGTTGAGATCTGGATCACCTTCACGCCCTCCTTTTTTGCAACCCTGGCTATGTTCCCCACCGCTACTGCATTAACCTCGAATGCTTTTTCCACATCATTCTCCGCTTTGTCAACAGCTGTATAAGCAGCACAGTTCACAATATACTCAATCCGATAGTTCCTCACATAAGATTCAACCTGTTGAATATCTGTAATATCAACCCCGCCTACATCTGTAAAAATAAAATGAAACGGCAGATTCATACGCCCCGTCATCGCTTTAATCTCACTGCCCAGCTGCCCGTCTGCCCCGGTCACCAATACATTCTTCTGCACTAATCCGTAAAAAAACTGCTGCTTCGGGGTCTCCTTTTCCGTACCTCCCAAATGTTTGGTCGATGCTGTAAATATTGCCATAAATCTTAATTTTCAAATTAAAACACCTGCTCCTTGTCTATATTCTTATATTTTTCCGATAGTAGGCGCAATAACGCAGTTATCTGTTTCACAGCAACCTGCGTATCAACGGAAATCTCCCTGTTTTGCAGTTTCAGCAGCATGTATCCATACAATGCCGTGAAACAGGTTTCAAGCTCAGGGACATCCTTCTCAATCGACTTGTCACGCAATGCCACTATATGGGGGAGTGTATTATAATACAACCCTATATATTCTGATTCACGTGGATCTTTCAGCAACCTCAGATGAACATCGGTCATATCTGCAATGATATTCTTGTTAATCTGAAGATGCCCTTTCTTCTGTACTCCTTCAGACTTCATCATCATGATGAGCCCCTCAAACCAATCTCTGGCTTTTTCGCGCTCTTCCATCGTCTGGTAAACAGGAACAATAATTGACTGTTTAATCTTATCTATATCCAGTTCGCAGGCGCGCAGCAAATCCTCCACCTGCCACATATAGAGCAGGTATTCTGCTATGTTTTCTTGTTTATCGGGAATTTTCATGCTTTACCGCTTTACCTATCTACGGTTATTCTTATCACGGTTAATGGGATTAACGCGCAATATTTTACCGGAGAGACATAACTTTTCACTAAATTTGCCACAAAAATACAACTTTATGGTCAAGTTTCATATTATTGAATCGGGATATTTTCTCGGTGATGGCGGAGTGATGTTCGGCCCCGTACCCAAAAAATACTGGTCGGCCAAGTATAAGGTGGATGATAATAACATGTGCGTGATGTCTCTCCGGTGCCTCTTTATCGAGACAGGAAATAAGCTGATCCTGGTGGATGCGGGACTTGGAGAAAAGCACGATGCCAGATTAAAATTCTACCGGCCTTTCAACCGGAAGGTTATCACAGAAGAGATCCAAAAGATAGGGTACAAGCCTGAAGAGGTAACCGATGTTATTCTTACCCATCTCCATTTCGATCACTGCGGCGCAAGCACAACCTTCAACGAAAAAAAGGAGGCTGTCCCCACCTACCCTAATGCCACCTATCACGTGAGCCTCACCCAGTGGAAGAACTACCGCAACCCGTCGCTTTTCGAGAAAGGATCCTTTTTCCCCGAGAACATTGAACCGGTATACGATGCGGGACAGCTGCGGTTCGTCCTTGAAGATATGCAGTTCGATGAACATATCCGGCTGGAACTTTACGATGGCCACACCCCAGGTCAGATAGTGGTGCTCTTCGATACAGAAGAGGGAAACTATGCCTTTCCGGGTGATGTGGTGCCCACTTCCCTCAACCTTTCGCCGGGCTGGCTATCAGCCTACGACAATAGCGTAGCTGTAGCAATGGAAGAGAAACTGCGTTTTTTGGAAAAGGCAAAGAGAGACAGTCGTACCCTTATCTTTTACCACGACGCTTACACTCAAATGGCTCAAGTATAAATCCGATATAAATCCGACACAATTATGTGGAAAGAAATTTTATTTGCCTATTAGAACCTGCGTCTGCTGGAACTCCGGCAATGGTGATCGTTGTCGGGCTACACCCTTATAAGCGTCCTGCTACGTATCACAGCCGTTTGAGCACAATTAAAAATCGCAAGTTAAGTCCGGAACCGCTTCCTGAAATAAAAAAACAGGCAAGCGCCGAGATTACATTCCAAAGCTGTGCAGGGCAATCTTATCCATGAAGAAACTGAACAGTCCAACAACAAGTATACCGGCCGTGCAGAGTATCAGGCTTGCCTTATTATAAGCATCCGTCCTAAATGGCTGAATCGGGTTTTCGCTGCTGTCTATAAACATTGCTTTCACCACAAGCAGGTAATAATAGAGTGAGACAATAGTGTTGATAACAGCGACAAGCACCAGCAGGTAAAATCCCTTTTCCAGGGCAGCGGCAAAGACAAAGAATTTGCTGAAAAAACCGGCCAACGGCGGAATTCCTCCCAGCGAGAACATTGCCAGCATCATCACCAAACTAATTCGCGGATTCGTTGCATACAAACCCTTATAATCATCAATATTCACTTTGCCCGAATGGTTCTCAACAGATGTTACCACTCCAAAGGCAGCAAGATTGGAAAACAGATAGACAAATATGTAATATACAAGAGCAGTCATCCCGAACGCCGTCCCCCCAACGATACCCAGCACAATGTATCCGGCCTGGGAGATCGAAGAAAATGCCAGGAACCTTTTCAGGTTCTTCTGCCTGATGGCGAACAGGTTCGCAAGTGTGATACTAGCGATAATCAGCCCGTACAGGATACCCTGCCATTGCACAAAAAGGTTCCCGAACACCTTGTAGAGCAGCAGCATCAGCACAAATGCCGCCGCCCCTTTCGATACCACCGAAAGGTATGAGGTGACCACGGTAGGCGCTCCCTCATACACATCGGGAGCCCAAAGATGAAACGGCACTAGAGATATTTTGAAGAACATCCCTGCAGCAAAAAAGACAAAAGCCATTATCTGCAGCGCGTTAGCATCTATCATGGCTGGCATATCGGCAAAATAAAGCGTACCCGTTGTACCGTAGAGGTATGAGATTCCGAACAGCATTATACCCGATGAGAATGTAGCTGAAAGAATATATTTAGCACCCGCTTCTGCCGACTTGTTGCTGTACTTCTCCAGAGCGGCAAGCGTTGCCAAGGGAATGGATGCCATCTCCAGTCCTATATAGAACATCAGGAAATGGCCGCTTGAAATCATAAAATAAAAACCCAGCAGAGTGATTAGCGTGATAAAATAATATTCACCCTTTTTATTGTTTAGCCGCTCCCGGTTGAAAACCTCTGCCGCCTGTAGGAATATGATGATTACAGCAATATTCAGGATGGTTTTAACCACCCCCATCACCGGCACATAACTGTACATCCCGCCAAAAGCACTCCCCGACTCACAGGGCTGCAGGTTAAAAACGGTATGGAGAGTAAGCAGGGCAATAGCTACAACCTGAAAATACTTCATTCCCTTCGCGCCGGCAATCAGATCATACAGTACCAGCGAAATAATAACAATCACAAGGGATACCTCGCTGCGCATGAACATATAATTACTCAAATAATCCATCTCTCTGTCTCTCTTTTTTTTGTTTCTTTATTTATAATTTTTCAATGCCCGGTACCAAACCGGCCTTATTATGCCACCGATACAATTCCGGTTTTATCTGCCATCGGCACAGTGGCGGCCTTATCGTGCCAGCTGTGCAATCACACCACTCATGCTCTCGTTCAGCATATCCGAGAGTCCCAGCGGAAACGAACCTATATACACAATTCCGGCAATCAATATCACCACCACCAGCTTTTCATACCAGACGGCATCCGTCAACTGTTCATGATGCGGATTTTGCAAAGGCCCGTAGAGGAATCTACCCACCATCCTCAATATGTAAACCGCCGTAACCACTATCGACGATATTGCCACTACCGTCAACACTCTTCTGAACAGATCTGAATTTTCAAACGAACCGGTGAAGATGGTCATCTCCGATACAAATCCACTCAACCCGGGGAGTCCCAGCGATGCCAGTCCGGCAATCACAAAGGCAACACCAAGGAACGGCATCACCTTCATAAGCCCCCCCATCTCGGTGATCATACGAGTATGAGTCCGCCCGTATATCATCCCTATCAGTGCGAAAAAAAGAGCAGTCATCAACCCGTGTGAGAGCATCTGAAGCACAGCTCCGGTCATAGACGTCCGTGTAAACATCAATATGGCAAAGAGCACAAGATTACAATGGCTCACTGAAGAGTAAGCGTTTATATATTTCAAATCGCGCTGGTGAACAGCCGCTAACGAACCGTAAATAACACCTGCCGCTGTAAGCACTATGAAAAAGGGCGAAAGCAGGCGGGCAGCCTCAGGCATAAGGCAGATAGCTACCCTGAAACAGCCATATCCGCCCAGCTTCATCAATACGCCGGCATGAAGCATCGAAACTGCCGTAGGAGCAGAGGCGTGACCGTCCGGCGACCATGTATGAAACGGGAACAATGCACCAAGGACGCCGAACCCGAAAAACGTAAGCGTAAAGAATAGAAGCTGTTTATCTAACGGAATATGAATGTTTACAATGTCGGTAATATTCATACTTACGGCACCTGCACTGAAATAGATCCCCAGAATTCCCACGAGCAGGAAGGCCGAAGCGCCCATCAGCATCAGCGTAAGCTTCATGGCAGAGTACTCTTTCTTGCCACTTCCCCAGATACCGATAAGCAGGTACATCGGTATAAGCGCCATCTCATAAAACATAAACATGGTAAATAGGCCGGTAGTGATAAAGAACCCGAAGACACCCGTCGAAAGGAGGCAATACCACAGAAAATACTCTTTGGTAAGCGGCTCAATCTTCCACGATGTAAAGGTACCGGTGAGAACAATTATCGAGGAAAGGCAGATCATCGCCACCGACACGCCATCCACACCAAGCGAAAAAGCGATGTTCAGAGGTTTGTACCACATCAACGATGAAGTAAACAGCATTGGTCCCGATTCGCCGCCATTCCTGGCAATAAGGTAGCGTACCGTCAGATAAGCCGATGACACCACCAACGCCACGCTGCCCGCCACCATTACTCCCAGCACCTGCCTGCGGTTTCGTGCTGCAATCAGTGCTAGTATCATCAGCAGCGGGATAATTACAAATATCGATAAAAAGCTCATATCATCAATTATAAACCTCCGTCCTCACAAAGGGTGAGATGTATTGCAACAAGGAGGTACTGTTTGTCATATAAATATTGTCTGTTATAGTAATATTGTCTGTTATAGTAATTTCAACAGTGCAGGCTCATTTGGGTCGCACGGCTACCATATTGCCAACAACGTAATAAGAAGAGTAGCCAGCAGAAACACCCACGCGTACCACTGCACGCTCCCAGACTGTAACCCTCTTATAGCCTGCGAGGTGCGAAGGGTGGCCCTCCCCAGTCCATTTACAGCCCCATCTATCACATGGCGGTCGAACCATGCAAACGAACGCGATATGCCGTTGAATATAATTTTCTTCGTGATAAACAGATATAGTTCGTCTATATAAAATCTGTTTGATGCAGCCCTGTAAAGCTTTCCAAAGCCTTTAGCCAAATGTGCCGGATATGCGTTATCTCTCCTGTAGAGGTATGCAGCCACCCCTATTCCTGTCAGTGCCACGGAGACACTGATAGCAGCTACTGTCACGTTCAGACGGATTATGTATTGTGTACCATCGGCCGTAACAAATTTCCCGAAAGGGATAAAGCCACCGGCGACGGTCAACAGAGCCAGGAACAGAAGCGGGATAGTCATCGAACGGGGACTCTCGTGAGGCCTTCGACCATCGCGTACTTTATACTCCTTGCGCCAGAATATACTGTAATAGAGCCGGAACATGTAAAAAGCAGTCAGTCCCGCTATCACGGTCATCCATACACCCATTCCCGTGCTAAACCCATAGGCGGCGGTAATTACTTCATCTTTGCTCATAAACCCTGAGAAAGGCGGAATACCTGCTATCGACAGACAGGCAATTAAAAAGGTGATATGCGTGACTGGCATATACCTGCGCAAGCCCCCCATATCCTTCATCTCATTACTATGAACGGCATGGATTACCGAACCCGCGCCAAGGAACAAAAGCGCCTTGAACATTGCATGTGTAAACAGGTGAAACATGGAAGCCATATACCCCAACCCCCCGTGTTCATGCTCACTAAGCCCCATACCTGTGCTTACTCCCAACGCAACCATCATAAACCCTATCTGGGAGATGGTGGAGAAAGCCAGTACACGTTTTATATCGGTTTGCGCTATCGCTATAACAGCGGCAAACATAGCCGTAAATGCACCCACATATGCAATACCATGCAGCACCTCAGGAGTGAAGCCAACATAGACCGGGAACAGGCGAGCAACCAGATAGACTCCCGCCACAACCATGGTGGCAGCGTGAATGAGCGCCGATACGGGGGTAGGTCCTTCCATGGCATCGGGCAGCCATATATGCAGAGGGAACATTGCCGACTTACCGGCACCACCAATAAAAATCAACGCCATAGCCCAGCTCATTGCCGACACGCCCATAAAGGTTGTTCCAAGGGCAGGACCAAAGAGAGAAGCATCTCCCGGTATCAGCACTCCGAAATCGAAAGTCTGCGTATAGTATGAAAGCACCAGTATGCCGATCAGAAAAAACATATCGGCAAAACGGGTCACGATAAATGCTTTCTTGGCTGCAGCCACCGCTGATGGCTTACTGTAATAAAAACCGATGAGCAGGTAAGAGGAGACACCCACCAGCTCCCAGAAGATATACATCTGAAAAATATTGGTTGCTACCACTAACCCTATCATGGAAAAGGTAAAAAGGGAGAGGAATGCGTAATAACGCCCGAACCCTCTCTCTCCTTTCATATATCCTAAGCTGTAGATATGCACCATCAGCGAGACGGTGGATATCACCACCAGCATCATCACAGAAACCTGATCAAGCATGATGCCCAGATCGATATGCAGCTTCTCACCCACATTAAGCCAGGTGAAATTGCAGGGTGTGACTGACTGCCATACTCCGTTTACATTTTGGGTAGTGAAATAGTCAAACGCCGTATAGTATGAGAGCAGCGTCACCAATCCCGCTACAACGGTGCCGCCCGCTCCGGCATTGCGTGGTTTTAATGCAGTTCCCGACAGTCCGATTGCCAGAAACGACAACAGCGGAAGTATCAGAATGAAAATTGTATAGTCCATAATCAATAATTCGGCTCTCTCTTTCGTGAGAACAGTAGAGCTTTATTTTTTCTTTATTCTTTCATTTGTTCTATGTTATTCACCTCGGCGTTGCCGAATCTCCTGTACACGTTAATTACGATGGCAATGGCGACAGCGGTTTCGCAGGCCGACACAGCAATAGCAAAAAGTGCAAAAAAGAGCCCCTCCATCTCCCCGGGATACAGATAGCGGTTGAAAACCGCAAAATTCATGTCAACGGAATTCAGAATCAGCTCAATCGAGATAAGCATCATTATCATATTCTTACGTGTAAAAAAACCGTAGATACCTGCAAAAAACATTATCAGGCTTACAATCAGGAATGCCTGCAAGGGTACCGCTTCCAACGACGTGTTCAAAATAATCTCTCCCATACTCTATTTCTCTTTCTCTTTCTCTTTCTCTTTCTCTTTTCTTGCAATCATAATGGCACCCACCACACAGGCAAGCAATAAAACACTTATTGCCTCAAAAGGAAGCAGATATTGGTACTTTTCAATTCCCAGCATCGCGTGGCCAAGGTCCCGCATCCCTATTTCTCCTCCCTTCAAGTAATTGTACGCCCTAGACACATTATTTACAATAATGCACCCGCAAAAGGCCGCTCCTGCGATGGAAAGGAGTGCCGGGTAATTTATTTTTCCAACAGCTTTGCGCTTCATATCCTCTCCCGGCCTGTGAGTAAGGAAGATAGCCATGATAAACATTATCATAATACCACCCGCATATACGCTCACCTGAACGGTAAAAAGAAAATGATAGTTAATCATCAGAAAGAGTCCTGCGGTCGCCAGTAGTACGAGCAACAGATATATTGCCGAGCGAATGATCCGTTTTGCGGTGACGGCAAGTACCGAAAACAGAGCTATCACGGCCGCCAGTAAGTAAAATATAATTTGTTCAGCCATAATTTAATTCACTGCCTCCTTTTTTTTCTTTTCCCTGAGTTTTGATCCGGGCTTATTGAGCTGATGGACAAGCTTCTTCCTGTCGTACACAGCCCCCTCGAAATCGTTGTTGAAGATGATAGCGCCCGACGGGCAGTTTATAACGCAGAGGTTACAGAAGGTACAGCTTCCGTAATCCCAGATATGCCTGTCAAGCACCCTCTTCTTTTTGCCATTGCCATCCTCCATGGTCGCCGCTACAACCTTGATAGTGCCATTGGGACAGTTCATCATGCAAATACCGCACGCCGTACAGGCATGTTCATTGTTCTCATCGTGAGGCATCACCAGTTCGGCACGCCATCGGCCTGAGATGACCAACCTCTCCCTGTTCTCGGGATACTCCATGGTCACCTTTTTTCTCCAGAACTCTTTCCAGGTAACACCCAAACCGCCAAGCAGCGACCTTGCCGCAGTGAAAATTCCAGTGATATATTTTGTAAGTTTATTCATATTCAGATCAATAAATACTCAAATTGTAAATTTCCGCCCTGTTGATAATGCAACGTTGAAAAACCAAACGTCCATTCTGCAGTACCGGGCAGTAATTTCCCTGGCTGCTGCTAATTCAAACCGAACAGGCCCGGGAACAGGTCAGTCAAGGTCCATCCGGCAAGCACTACCACTACCATTACTATAATATTTACAAGATTTATCGGAAGCAGGTACTTCCACTCAAGGTTGAGAAGAAGGTCGATACGCAGTCGTGGAAAAGACCAGCGGACCCACAAGCTCAGGAATATCAGCACAGCCGTTTTACCAAGGAACCAGGCGTACGAGGGTATATACCACATCACCTGATTAAATGTATCCCACCCCTTTATCTGCACAGGCATCCATCCCCCAAGAAAGACGGTGGTGGCTATAGCTGCAATAATAAACATGTTGAGATATTCTGCAAGATAAAAAAAGCCGAACTGCATACCCGAGTACTCGGTATGGTATCCCGCAGTAAGCTCCCCCTCCGCCTCGGGCAGGTCGAAAGGAGCCCGGTTTGTCTCAGCATGGCCCGAGATCAGGTATATCAGTGAGGCTACTATTGCCGGCAGGTGCCCGTTGAATATGTTCCACACATAGCGCTGGTTCTCCACAATCTCCGAGAGCTGCATCGTACCTGTCATCACAACAACTGTCATCAGCGCGAAGGCGGCCGAAAGTTCATAGCTGATAAACTGGGCGCCGCTACGCATTGCTCCAATCATTGAGTATTTATTGTTGCTCGACCACCCTGCCAGAAGCACTCCTATGACGCCAAGCGACGAGACAGCAAGCAGATAGACGATTCCCAAATTGAAATCTACCACCTGCAATCCCTTACCGAAAGGGATAGCTCCGAAAGCCATCACCGATGAGCATATCACGAAAAAGGGCGCAGCATAGAATAGAAACTTATCCACCCTGTTGATATGTATAACCTCCTTGATCAAAATTTTTACCATATCTGCTATACTCTGTAAAAAACCATATTTACCAAGGCGGTTGGGACCCAGGCGGGCCTGAAAAAAAGCTGTCACCTTTCTCTCTGCGTAAATAAGCACCAGCGCGATGGCTGCGTACGATATGAGAAGTGCTGCAAGAACAATGATGCCTTCAGTCAGCGTTGCCCACACCGGCGGCAGGTTGCCACTAATAAATATGTGGATTTCAGAAATCAAACCGTCCAGTTCTAATGGTTGACTATATTCCATACTTCAATTTTGCATTTTCCTTATATATAATTTGACCTGCCTCTCTATATCATTATCCTGATATTACTGTGACAGGGGTTTCATTTTATTCCTTGTTCAACAGATAAGCTACCTGTCGATATCCGGTATCACGTAATCCATCGAGCCACCTATGCCTATGAAGTCGGAGAGAAGCTCACCCTTGCATATGAGCGGCATCACCGATACCGCGGCAAGCGAGGGCGAACGGAACTTCACCCTGTAAGGGAATTTGCCGCCGTCACTCTCTATAAGCACGCCGAACTCCCCCTTTCCTGTCTCCACACTCTGGAAATAGCGCCCTTCCGGCAGGCGGACGATAGGCTTCACCGGTGTCTGGACCGCTCCTGCGGGTATATTATCTATCAGCTGCTCTATTATATGAAGCGACTCCTCTATCTCTTCCAAGCGGTTCATATAGCGGGCATACGAGTCGCCCCCGGTGCGTATAACCTCTTTAAACTCAACCCTGTCGTACAGTGAGTAGGGTTTATGCCTGCGCACATCGCACGACCAGCCGGAACCACGCCCGGCTGGACCGGTAACACCATAGCTTATAGCATCCTCCAGGCTAAGAACTCCCACCTTCACCATGCGGTTGAGGGCAATAACGTTATGCGAGAAAAAATCATCATACTCCTTCAGCTTCTCCCTCATATATGGAATAAAAGCATTTACATCTTTGCAGAAATCATCATAGATATCGAACATCACCCCGCCTATCACGTTCTGGTTGATTATCAGCCGCCCTCCGCAGGCCTTGTCGAAAATATCCAGAACATGTTCCCGCTCGCGCATCCCGTAGATAAAAGCGGTAGTTGCCCCCAGGTCGTTACAGTGCGTAGCAAACGCCAGCAGGTGTGAGCTTATGCGGTTCAGCTCATCCATGATAACACGTATATACTGAGCCCGCGGCGGCACTTCAATGCCGGCAGCTTTCTCCACGCACATGCAGAGGGCATGTCGGTTTATATTTGCAGAGAGATAATCAAGACGGTCGGTAAAATGCAGGATCTGGGGATATGCCATACTTTCGCAAAGCTTCTCTATTCCCCTGTGGATATAGCCACTGTGAATATCTATCTTCTTTACTATCTCCCCGTCCAGGGCCGTGCGGAAGTGCATCACGCCGTGCGTTGAAGGGTGCTGCGGACCGATGTTGACAATGTAGTCATCATCATCAAAAACGGGCGTTGTGCTCTCCACCAGGTTCCCAGCAGCATCTTCAGTAATACCGGGAGCGGTATCCGAAAATTCCCTGCTGGCAATCGTAACGGGATTAAGCGCAGGATCACCGTCATAGTCCTTGCGCAGAGGGAACCCTTTCCAGTCGTCCGGCAACAAGAAACGGCGCATATCAGGGTTGTTAATAAAGCGTATGCCAAACATTGCATACACCTCTCGCTCGTTGAGGTGAGCCGCATTATAGATATCCGTCACAGAGTAAAGCAACGGATTATTCCGGTCGCCCACTGAGGTTATTACAACAATCTCATTTCCCGGGCTTTTTGACGATGAAAGCTGGTATATAACACCAAGCCTATCGTTCCAATCCATGCCGGTAAGGCTTATAAGGTAATCGAAAGGGATCCTTTCGCAGGTGCAGAGGGCTTTTATCAGAGGGTGCAAAAGGCCCGGCTCAACAGTCACGGTCAGCCTCTCCTTCTCTTCTATCACAGCATTGCCTGCAGCAGAGAGCACAACCTCTTTAACAACCTCTTTTAAATCTACTATCATAAAACAAGCATCTTGGTTATTGAACTTCAGAAAAAATAAATCAATGCATACACAGCTAATAAAGTTCAGTGGGTAATTTGCGGTGATCGACAGGCAATGTCCAGCTACCTGCATTCACCAATTTCACCGGGACAGGCTTCAAATTCATTCCCCGGGTCTATGGCCTCACCCGTTTCCGGGTCCCTCAGCATATCGGGGTTATAGGGACGGACGATACGTTTGTTGCCGAAGAACCTCTCAACCTTCACCTTGCGCTGCAGCTGGAGCAGCCCGTAGAAAAGCGACTCGGGACGTGGAGGGCAGCCGGGGATATAGACATCCACCGGAATAACCTTGTCTGCGCCGTTCACAACATTATAGGAGTTCACAAAAGGGCCTCCCGAGATGGCGCACGATCCCATGGCTACAACATACTTCGGTTCGGCCATCTGGTCATATACACGCCGCAGCAGTGGCGCCATCTTATTCACTATTGTCCCCGCAACAATCATCAGATCAGCCTGGCGGGGACTGTTGCGCGTCACCTCCATGCCAAAGCGTGCCAGGTCGTAATGAGCAGCAGCGGCAGCCATAAACTCAATGCCGCAGCAACTTGTGGCAAAAACAAGAGGCCAGAGCGAGTTGCTCCTCCCCCAGTTGACCATCTCGTCAAGCTTGCCTGTCACCACATTTACATTAGCCTCATTCAGCCGGTCAATATATACCTGCAGTGTCTCATTATCCTTGAACTCGCCTGAAGGAAAGTCCTTGATCTTTATATCTTTCAGTTCCATTTCAGCACCCCCTTTCTCCAGGCGTAGGCAAGGCCCAGTCCTAATATCACGATAAATAAAAGAATATTAACCAGGCCGGGCACCCCTAATTCCCTGACTACCGTCGACCACGGAAGAAGGAATATTGTCTCCACATCGAACATCAGAAAAAGAATAGCATAGAGGTAGTATCCCACCCTGAACTGCATCCATGATGTACCATGCGTAGGTAATCCGCACTCATAAGGCTCGCCCTTCTGAAAATTGACAGAGCTTGGGCAGAGCAGCCGGGCAATAGTAATGCTGGCTGCTACCAGTGTGACTCCGGTAAGAAAGATCACTACGAATAGTGATAAGTTATCCATAAATATTGTATTGAATTATTACGATTATGTACAGCTTCTATTGCAGGCATTTTTTCATAACGATGTCACATGAAGGCACCTTCCTGAAACATGTCGTTGAAGCTTTACAGAATAAAAAAAGGATATTTCCTAAAACGTGGCAAAGGTAGCAATTTATTTGTTATAAAAATAAAATAAAAAAACAGCACCAACTACGACGGCCGACCCGATAAGGAATATACCCTCCACATCGGGCTACGGTATCACCGTTTTTTATATTATATATCGAATAAAAAACAATCAATGAATGAATTTCATTATTTTAGCAAAAAAACGTATCTTTGTTGTTATTTAAGAAAATCGACCGATAGAAATTCCCAATCGTTTAATTTATAAATAATTAGTACTCGAATGAAAAAGTTATTATTCATTTCATTAGCATTTATGACACTACTTTCCTGCACCAACACCAAGAGCAGCAAAAGCTCAGGTGAAGCCGGAAGCATTTTCTTTACCGAATATGACACACAGTTCGGTATGCCTCCGTTCGATAAGATTACTTTTAGTGATTACAAACCGGCCTTTCTTAAAGGGATGGAAGAGCAATCCGGAGAGATTGACGCCATCGCCGGTAACCAGGAGGCGCCCACTTTTGAAAACACCATCGCAGCATTAGACAACAGCGGAAAAATGCTGACACGCGTCTCTCGACTGTTCTACGGATTAAAAAGCGCCGAAACAAACGATTCCATTCAGGCGCTGGCTGAAGAGCTTTCTCCTCTTCTGTCAGAGCATAACGACAATATCTACCTGAACGGAAAGCTTTTCGACCGTATAAAAACGCTTCACGACGATACAACAGGCATGAACCTCACTACCGAACAGTACCGGTTATTAGATAACTATTACAAAGATTTCGTACGCTCCGGCATCATGCTGGGTGAAGCCGAAAAGACAAGGCTGCGGGAGATCAACAAAGAGCTCTCTGCACTTACACTTAATTTCGGGAATAACCTGCTTAACGAGACAAACAATTTTAAGCTTGTTATCGACAACAAGGATGATCTTGCAGGCCTTCCCGAAGGAGTGATTGCCGCTGCGGCCGAAGCAGCCAAGGCTGCAGGTGAAGAGGGGAAATGGGCCTTCGGGCTGCAGAAACCCAGCTGGCTGCCTTTTTTGCAATATTCAGAGAAACGCGATCTGCGCGAGAAGCTTTATAAAGCCATGTATAACCGTGGCGACAACGATAATGAGAACGACAACAAAAGGATCATCAACGATATTGTCAACCTACGCATCGAGAAAGCACAAATGCTTGGCTACAAAACACATGCCGATTTTATTCTGGAGGAGAACATGGCTAAAACTCCGGCTAATGTTTACAAGCTGCTTAACGAAGTGTGGGACTACGCACTTCCGCAAGTAAAGAAAGAGGCTGCAGAGCTGCAGGCACTCATTGATGCGGAAGGCGGAAACTTTAAGCTGGAGTCGTGGGACTGGTGGTACTACACCGAAAAACTGCGCCAGCAGAAATATTCACTTAACGAAGAGGAGATCAAGCCCTACTTCAAGATGGAAAACGTACGTGAAGGGGTGTTTGAAGTAGCCAACAGGCTCTACGGGCTGAGTTTTAGAAAGCTGGAAAATGTCCCCGTATATAACCCCGAGGTGGAAGCGTATGAGGTGCTCGATGCCGACGGATCACACGTTTCGGTTTTCTATACCGACTATTTCCCGCGTGCAGGCAAGAATGCCGGCGCATGGATGAGCAGCTTCCGCGGTCAACAGGTGCTCGACGGAAAAAACATAAGGCCTTTAGTTTATAACGTGGGCAACTTTACACGCCCCACAGAATCAACACCTTCGCTGCTTACACTCGACGAGGTGGAGACACTTTTCCATGAATTTGGCCACGCACTTCATGGCATGCTATCCAACGTAACCTATGCCGGGGTTTCGGGTACCAGCGTTCCTCGCGACTTCGTAGAGCTCCCTTCACAGATCATGGAGCACTGGGCATTCCATCCCGAAGTACTCAAACTATATGCCAGGCATTATCAGACAGGCGAGGTGATTCCCGATGAGCTGATTGCCAGGATCGACGCCGCTTCAAAATTCAACATGGGTTTCATAACAACCGAGTTTGTTGCTGCAGCTCTGCTCGATATGGATTACCACACTCAAAGCGAAAAGAGGGAGTTCGATGTGCGCAGCTTTGAAACAAAATCGATGGAGAAGATCGGGCTTATCAAAGAGATTATCCCGCGCTACCGCAGCACCTATTTCTCTCATATCTTCAGCGGTGGCTACTCAGCAGGGTACTACGCTTATCTATGGGCAGAAGTGCTTGATGCCGATGCATTCCAGCCGTTCGTGGAGAAAGGTGTTTTCGACAAGGCAACAGCTACCTCATTCCGCGAAAATGTGTTGTCAAAAGGTAACTCCGATGATCCGATGGTGCTATACAAAAAATACCGCGGCGCTGAACCCAATCCAGTCTATCTGCTCAAAAACAGGGGATTTGTAGAGTAATAATTACTCACCAACAAATATCCATGTCACCGGATTAGTTCATTGAAAATAATCCGGTGATATTGTTCTTAAAAAGATAAAAAAAACGTATATTTGCACGCTTAAAACCAAGAGGCATTGCCGATGCCTCTGTTTTTACATTTAAATCGAGTTAATTGCCTAAAGAATAATAAATTGTAACAAAAGTAATATTGAAATGCAAAACAAAGGATTCATTAAAGTCTTCAGTATTATCCTGACAGCTATCTGTTTGTTTTATCTCTCATTCACAGTAGTTGGGAGACAATACAATAAGAAAGCGGATCAATACGCAAATGGAGACTTAGCCCTGAAGAATCATTATCTTGATTCACTATCAACCGAGAAAGTATATCTCAACTACACTTTAAACCAGATCCGGGAGAAAGAAATCGGTTTAGGACTTGACCTGAAAGGTGGTATGAACGTAGTTCTGGAGATAAATGCTGCAGAAGTGCTACAATCACTCGCTAATACCGATGACCCCCAATTTAATCAGGCATTAAGAGAAGCAGTAAATCAGAATCGCCGGGGTAGCTCTTCAGACTTTATCTCGCTTTTCCAGCAAAATTATGAAGAGATAAACCCGGAAGGCAGACTGGCAAACATCTACAGCATCACAATGGCTGACAGGGTTAGTCCTACTGCCACAAACGATCAAGTAATATCTGTACTGAGAGAAGAGCTGTCGAGTGTTGCTGATAACTCATTTAACGTTCTTGCTACTCGTATTGACCGCTTTGGTGTTGTTGCACCTAATATTCAGCGTCTGGACCGTGCAGAGCGTATTCTTGTGGAGCTACCGGGTATTACAGAACCTGAACGTGTGCGTAACCTTCTACAAGGTAGCGCCAATCTAGAATTCTGGAAGACTTATAACGTAAGTGAATTGGGAATTTACTTCAACGAATTAAATTCCAGGTCAAGTGAGTATGCTTTAGCAATGAGAACTAGCTCAGCAGTAGAACCAACTGACTCACTATTGGAAGAAGTAGAATCTGTAGAAGGTTTGACAGATGCCGAAGATAGTCTGGTTAATTTAGAATCTGTTGACTTTGAGGAAGAAAAGAAAATAATTATAGACAGAAGTTTTGTTGAGTATTTCAGTGAACCATACTTCGCAATGAGCGGAGCTTCAGGCCCTGTTCTTGGTACAGTTTCAAAACTTGATACAGCATCAGTTAACTTCCTTCTTCAGCGATATAAATCTTTATTCCCTGCTGATGTTAATTTTAAATGGGGATTCAAACCTGTAGATCAGCATGAAACATATTTCCAGCTGTTTGCACTTAAAGGTGATGGAAGCAGCCGTGGACCCGCACTGACAGGTGATGTGGTTACCAATGCAAAAGCCGACCAGGGACAGCAAGGATCTGCTTGGGAAGTAAGTATGTCGATGAACTCAGCAGGCGCAAGTCGCTGGGCTACAATTACAGGATCAGAGATTGGTAATTCAATCGCTATTGTGCTTGACGGATATGTATATTCAGCACCCAGAGTAAACGACCGCATTGAAGGAGGCCGTTCTTCTATTTCGGGAGATTTCTCACCACAGGAAGCACAAGACCTCGAGAACGTACTGAAATCAGGTAAGATGCAAGCCGGTATTCGTATTGTTCAGGAAGATGTGGTTGGTCCTTCTTTAGGACAAGAAGCAATTCAAGATGGGTTAATTTCGTTTATAATAGCATTGGTAGTTCTATTTATTTTTACTATGGTGCTTTACGGATTTATTCCGGGTACAGTTATTAATGTTGCGCTTCTGCTAAACTTCTTCTTTACTTTAGGTGTTCTCGCAGCATTCCAGGCAGTACTAACATTACCGGGTATCGCGGGTATGATTCTGTCTCTCGCCATGGCGGTTGACGCTAACGTACTTATCAATGAGCGTATCAAGGAAGAGCTTGCCGCGGGTAAAACATTGCGTCGTGCTTTGGAAGATGGATATAAGAATGCATTCTCTGCAATTTTCGACTCTAACTTAACAACCATTATTACAGGTATTATTCTTGCGATATTCGGTGTGGGAGCAATCAGAGGATTTGCCGTAACACTGATTATTGGTATTGCCGCATCATTCCTTACAGCTGTTTTCTTAACACGTATTGTTTATGAAAACCGCCTGTCAAAAGGGAAATGGCAGAATCTTACATTTCAAACACCATTCTCAAGAGCAATTTATGGAGAATACAGTTTTGATTTCCTTAAAAACAGTAAGAAAATACTTATAGGAATCGCAATATTTGTAGTTGTAAGTATAGCATCATTATTCACATTAGGTTTAAATGCAGGCATCGACTTCACAGGTGGACGTAACTATATTGTTCGCTTCGAACAGCCTGTAAATACGCAGGATGTGGAAGATGCTCTGGTACCCTACTTTGGAGAATCAGTTCGTGTGATTACTATCGGATCCAGTAACCAAGTAAGGATCTCAACAAACTATATGATTGAAGAAGATGGTACAAATGTTGAACGAGAACTCCGTGATCTGCTGGGTGAAGGAATGGCAGAATTTATGACCCCGGGCATGAGCGTTGACGACCACATAATGAGCTCTCAGAAAGTGGGACCAAGTATAGCAGAAGACATGCTTAACAACGCGTTTCTATCGCTGCTGATAGCATTAATCTGTATGGGACTATATATTATGTTCCGCTTTAACAACTGGGGATTCTCGATGGGTACTGTTGCTGCACTTGCAATTGACGCATTTTCAGTTATAGGTCTTTATTCACTTCTTTGGAGAGTGATGCCATTCTCGATGGAGATGGACCAGACGTTTGTTGCCGCGATACTTACCATTGTCGGTTATTCTATTAACGACAAGGTGGTGGTATTTGACCGTGTACGTGAATATATGCATCTATATCCGAAACGAGGGTTGAGAGAGCTGTTTAACGACTCGATGAATGCAACCCTGGCACGTACTATCAATACTGGTCTAAGTACAGTTCTTGTGATCATTGTTATTCTCTTCCTTGGCGGAGACGCTGTGAGAAGCTTTGTATTTGCAATGTTTATTGGTGTGGTTGTAGGTACTGTAACCAGCTTATTCGTAGCTGCACCGGTTGCATATAAGATAATGACAAATAAAAATAAGAAAGAAGGAATTACTGCTTAAACCGTAGCATGATTAATTCTTTAAAAAATATATCGGGCAGCAATTTAGCTGCCCGACATATTTGCCACAATAGCTCAGTAGGTAGAGTAACGCATTCGTAACGCGTAGGTCGCGAGTTCGATCCTCGCTTGTGGCTCATAATATTTTTCTTTTTTTTCTTCAATAAATTTAGTACCTTTGTGAAAGTCGGCATCAGCTGACAACAAAAATCATTACTATTTACTATGCAGGTATTAATGGGGAAAATTTCCCAAATTATAGGTCCTGTTGTTGATGTGCGTTTTGAGTTATCAGATTCAGAAGAAATCAAGCTACCCGCTATTAATGATGCACTATATGTCAAGCGTAATGCCGGGCAAGAAGTATTCCTTGAGGTTCAGCAACACATTGGAGAAAATATTGTTCGTACTGTAGCAATGGAGTCAACAGACGGTTTGAGTCGCGGTCTCCAGGTAAAAGCATTAGGACGCCCTATAAGTGTACCCGTTGGCGAACAGATTAAAGGTCGCTTGCTTAACGTTGTGGGAAGACCAATTGATGGCCTATCTAAACTCAGCAGAGACAAGCAGCATCCTATACATCGTGAAGCTCCCAAGTTTGAAGACCTGACCACCACAGAAGAAATACTTCACACTGGTATAAAAGTGATTGACCTACTACAACCCTATTTAAAAGGAGGCAAGATTGGTCTTTTTGGTGGAGCAGGTGTAGGGAAGACGGTAATCATAATGGAACTCATCAATAATATTGCTAAAGGACACAAGGGATATTCAGTCTTTGCCGGAGTAGGTGAACGTACCCGTGAGGGAAACGACCTTTTACGTGAGATGATAGAATCCGGAGTAATTAAATATGGCAAGGAGTTTAAGAAAGGCATGGATGAAGGCAAATGGGATTTAAGTAAGATTGATTACGAAAAACTCAAAGAATCTCAGACAACGCTTGTTTTCGGTCAGATGAATGAACCTCCCGGTGCGCGAGCATCCGTTGCACTAACCGGTCTCGCAGTTGCAGAGTCATTTCGCGACAGCGGAGGAGAAGGCAGTGACACTCTACTATTTATCGACAACATTTTCCGTTTTGTTCAGGCCGGTTCAGAGGTATCCGCACTTTTAGGACGAATGCCATCAGCTGTAGGTTATCAGCCTACACTGGCATCAGAGATGGGTACACTTCAGGAAAGAATTGCTTCTACAAAATATGGTTCTATAACATCTGTACAGGCGGTATACGTACCGGCAGATGACCTTACAGACCCGGCCCCTGCAACAACATTCAGTTACTTGGACGCATCAACCGTACTTAGCAGAAAGATAGCATCATTGGGAATATATCCGGCAGTTGATCCCCTTGAATCATCATCTCGCATTCTGGAACCATCAATTGTTGGTGAAGATCATTATAATACGGCAATGCGCGTAAAACAGATATTGCAGCGTTACAAGGAGTTACAGGATATAATATCTATACTTGGGATGGAAGAACTATCTGATGAAGACAGGCTGACAGTAAACCGTGCCCGTAAAGTACAGCGTTTTCTTTCACAACCCTTTTTTATGGCAGAACAATATACAGGACAGCCGGGTGTGATGGTGCCGATTAAAGATACAATCAAAGGGTTTCAGATGATTTTAGACGGTGAAACGGATAAATACCCTGAAGCAGCATTTATGAATGTAGGTACAATTGAAGAGGCAATTGAAAAGGGAAACCAGCTGATTGAGCAAAGTATTAAAGGATAATTTATAAAGAGTTGATTTGTTATGAAACTGGAAATCATAAGTCCTGAAAAGAGTTATTTCAAAGGTGAAGTGGATTCCGTTACTTTACCCGGTTATATGGGTCCGTTCCAGATATTAAACAATCATGCTCCACTTATATCATTATTGACAAAAGGTATGCTTATATTCACAACTGAAGGCCATATTAAAGAGATGGAAATAACTGACGGCTTTGTGGAGGTAAGCAATAATAATATTACTGTTTGTATCGACCCTATAAAGAAAAAAATAAAATAAAATAGAATGAATAGATTAACGAAATATTTTTTTATATTTCATACAATCATGATTCTTACAGCAGGTGTAGGAATGTGGATTGTACTTAAACTATTCTTTCCTGAAATGATGGTTAAAGGCTATTTCGTCATTCCATTATTTTTTTACCTTATGGGGGTGATTTTCATATTGCGTTTTAGGCGAACTCCCCTGGAAAACCCTGCTCATTTAGTGAATCTTTATATGATAATGAGGGTTATCAAAATATTTACTTCATTTGCTATTATTTTTTTGTATTGGCTTATTCACCAGCCAAGTATAAGAAACTTCGCAACGCTTTTTATTATATTCTACCTAATCTCTCTTATATGGGAAACATATATATACCTGAGAATGGAAAAGTATATCAAAAATATGAAAGAAGAGAACAAACATCCAAATGACCACGAGCGTATAGATTTATGAGGCAGGTATTATTTTTGATTGTTTTATTTACTTTTTCCATAGCAAACTATGCTACGGGAGGTGAAAACCAAGATTTAAACGTCAGTAAAACGACTGTAGAGGAAGAATTGAATGTAAAAGAGCTTATACTTGAACATCTTGCCGATTCTTATGAATGGCACCTGTTCAACACCAAAAAGAATAGTGTTACAATTCATCTTCCCGTAATACTATACAGTAAGACCTCCGGATGGAACATATTCCTTTCCTCTAAACTGCACAACAATGATAACAACTATAAAGGATTTGGGATTGCTACTGAAGGTAAATATAAGGGAAAAATAGTTGAAACATCATCTTCTGGAGAAGAAGTACGTCCTTTTGACCTCTCTATCACCAAGAATGCTGCATCCCTGCTACTTAGTTCATTGATACTGATACTCATAATTTTAGGGGTCTCACAATCTATTAAAAGAGATCCGTTGAAGCCTAAGAAAGGTTTTGCCGGAATTATGGAGATGTTTATATTTATGATTGTGGATGAAGTTATTAAACCTGCAATTGGAGAAGATTACAAACGATACTCACCATATTTGCTTACTCTGTTTTTCTTTATTTTCTTCAACAACCTGTTGGGTTTGTTTCCCCTATTTCCAGGAGGTGCAAACGTAACCGGTAATATTTCAGTGACTCTGGTGTTGGCTATAGGTACTTTTCTAGTGATCAATCTAACCGGAACAAATAAGTATTATAAAGACATTTTATGGCCTGATACCCCGGTATGGCTAAAAGTCCCTTTTCCATTAATGCAAATCATTGAATTAGTTGGAACACTTACAAAACCGTTTGCGTTGATGATTCGTCTATTTGCAAATATAATGGCAGGACATGCTATAGTACTTGGTTTGACTTCTCTGGTATTTGTTACAGTTAGCCTAGGATCAGCAATTAATGCATCAATGTCTGTAGTATCAGTTATTTTTACAGTTTTCATTGATTTTGTTGAGTTGCTGGTTGCTTTTATCCAGGCTTATGTATTTACATTACTCTCCTCAGTATTTATCGGTTTAGCAAGAGAAGAAGAGCCGAAGAACGACAAAAAAGAGTTGGCTTTAGAGAAGTTAACAGAGCCAGTCAACCATTTAGAGATAAAAAAAGAAATATAAATCAGTATTAATATAAATTTAAATTATGGAATTATTATCAGTGTTATTACAAGCAACAAGCGGGATAGGTAACTTAGGTGCCGCAATTGGTGTAGCATTAGCAGTTATTGGTGCCGCAATAGGAATCGGGCAAATAGGTAAAGCAGCAGTAGAAGGTATTGCCCGTCAGCCTGAAGCAGGTTCGGATATCCGTACAACGATGATTATCTCAGCCGCACTTATAGAGGGTGTAGCACTTTTTGCAATTGTAGTTTGCGGTTTTATTCTTTAAAAACTAAAATATGTCGCTTTTAACTCCAGATCCCGGATTAGTCTTTTGGATGTCCATATCTTTCGGAATAGTGCTTCTTATTCTGGCAAAATTTGCTTTTCCTGCGATAATTAAAGCAGTGGATAAGAGGACCAGCTATATCGAAGGATCACTTAAATCAGCACGGGAAGCAAACGAAGAACTGGCAAAGGTAAAAGAGACCGGTGCCAGGATTTTGGCTGAAGCACACAGAGAGCAGAATGCTATATTGAAAGAAACTGCCAGAATTAAGGAGGAAATTCTTCAAGAAGCGCAAGTAAAGGCTAGCCAGGAAACAGAAAAGATGATCGCTGAGGCACGTAAGCAAATAAATGCAGAGAAAGATCAGGTTCTCAGGTCAATCAGAAGTGAAGTAACAATCATGTCTGTGAATCTTACTGAAAAGATCCTGAGAGAAAAGCTGGGTAATGATAAAGAACAGATGAACATGATAGACCGTCTACTTGACGAAATTGAGATATCTAAATCCTAAGTTTTATGAATACAGGACTAATTTCAACACGTTACGCTTCTGCACTACTTGATTTTGCAATTGAATCAGGCCAGGAGAAGGAGGTATATGGTAGAATGAAAACCCTGTCGGAAGTTTATTTACAAGTACCTCAGCTACGTATAGCACTTGCAAATTCTGCAATATCACGTAAGGACAAAAAGCAAATTCTTTTTACATCTATAGGAGGCAATGTACCCTCATCATTGGATAAGATGGTCGACCTCATATTAAAGAATGAAAGAGAAGAGGTTATTCTGTTTATTGCACTTCGTTATATTGAGCTTTACAGATACAAATTTAATATACAATACGGTAAACTTATTACAGCAGTTCCTGTAAACAAGGAAAATAAGGATAGATTTATTTCTCGCATTAGTGATTTGGTTGGAGAAAAGCTCGAAATAGAGCCAGTGGTTGATCCTGATATAATTGGAGGATTTGTATTACATTTAAATGATTTACGGTGGGATGCTAGTGTATCGGGTGAGTTGACCCGAATAAAAAGCAAAATAAAGAGACAAGATGCAGAAAATGCTTTGAAATAGATATTAGTGAAAAAGAGAAATAATGGCAAATAATTCAATAAAGGTTAGTGAAGTTTCTGAGATACTCAGGATGCAGCTTGAGGGACTGGATACAGATGTGAAGTTTGATGAAACAGGAACAGTCATAAGTGTAAGCGATGGTGTAGTTCGTATTTTTGGACTTCGCAATGCTGAATCAAACGAGTTGCTTGAGTTCGATAATGGCATGCAGGCTATTGTTATGAACTTGGAGGAAGACAATGTTGGTGCTATTCTGCTTGGAACTTCAAGTGATGTAAAAGAAGGTTTCACCGTCAAAAGGACTGGTCGCGTTGCATCTATTTTTGTGGGTGAAGGAATGCTTGGTCGTGTTATATCACCTTTGGGCGAACCAATTGATGGGAAAGGTCCTATTAAGGGAGAAGTTTTTGAAATGCCCCTTGAAAGAAGAGCACCGGGTGTAGTATTCCGTCAGCCTGTAGATACACCACTGCAAACAGGTTTAAAGTCTGTTGACGCTATGATTCCTATTGGTCGTGGACAAAGAGAACTGATTATAGGTGACAGGCAA
>ENA-UOOK01000193-UOOK01000193.1-fermentation-metagenome-genome-assembly--contig:-NODE-193-length-76906-cov-9.641683_pt1 | contig 76906 bp, 69 predicted proteins | sample MGYA00245777_ERZ724023 | MGnify/ENA primary metagenome ERZ724023 (study PRJEB28704, sample SAMN03018312) | fermentation metagenome | biome: anthropogenic terrestrial biome; feature: soil; material...
CCAGCATTAGTTATGGGAAGCAAAACCAAAATAGCCCCAATTGTTTCATCAGGTAAGGCAGCAAGAATAATATGCAAAGTTTGGGATGATAGATACTCATTTGTACCAGACTTTATAGTTGTGGAAGGGCCAGAGGCTGGGGGCCATTTAGGATTTAAGTATGATGAGCTTATAGAGAAAAAATGTTTAAGCTTAGAAGAGGCATTAAAGAATGTAATAGATACGGTATATCCTTTTTCAGATAAATATAAAAAGGATATACCAATAATAGCTGCAGGTGGGATATTTACGGGGAAAGATATAGCAAAGTATTTAAAGCTTGGGGCATCAGGGGTTCAAATGGCTACAAGATTTATTTGTACTGATGAATGTGATGCAGATATAAATTATAAAAAATGCTATTTAGAATGTAGTAAGGGAGATATAGGAATAATAAAAAGCCCTGTTGGGATGCCTGGGAGGGCAATAATCAATAGCTTTATTAATAATATAGAAAACAAAAAAGAGAATAAATCAAAATGTTACAACTGTTTAACTAAATGCAATCCGCAAAAGACTATATACTGCATCTCTAATGCACTTATAAATTCTGTTAGAGGGAATGTAGATGATGGACTGTTATTTGTGGGAAGCAAAGGATACAAAATGAAAAGCATTGTACCTGTAAAAAGCCTTATTAATGAATTAATGGAAGAGGTGAGAGCTTGTGAGTAAATCAATAAATGTTTTAAATGAAATATTAGTAGATATATTTAATGATATTCTATCTATTGAACAAAATGCACTTCAAAGAGGAGAGTTTAAAGATTTATCTATAACTGAAATGCATACCATTGAGGCTATAAGCCTTTATGATAAAAAGACAATGTCTGAGGTGGCTGCAAATTTAAAAATAACAGTGGGCACCCTTACAACTGCAATAAACAACTTAGTAAAAAAGGGGTATGTAGAAAGAAGCAGGTCTGAGGAAGATAGAAGAATAGTATTTATTAATCTAACAAAGAAGGGAAAATTAGCCTACAGAATCCATGAAAAATTCCATTCAGACATGGTGAAGGAAACAATCTCTGGATTATCTGAGGAAGAGGAAGAGATACTTATCACTTCTCTTGAAAAGTTAAACACATTCTTTAAAGTAAAATATGGTTTGGAAACTAATAAGAAGGAGAAGTAGGTATATGGAGAACGTTCAAATAATAGGCACTGGAAGTTATTTGCCTAAACTTATTATACAAAATGATGAATTATCTAATTTTGTAGATACCAGTGATGAGTGGATTAAAAGCAGAACAGGTATAGAGGAAAGAAGAATTACAAAAGGGGAAAACACCTCATCTTTAGCTGCAAAAGCAGCCAAAGATGCATTGAAAAACGCTAAGCTAAATGCAAAAGATATTGATCTTATAATTGTTGCAACAATTACTCCTGATTGCTATTTCCCTTCAACCGCCTGCATTGTTCAGGAGATAATAGAGGCTGAAAATGCAATATGCTTTGACATTTCAGCAGCTTGTTCCGGATTTATATATGGACTTAATATTGCTAGTCAATTTTTAAAAAATGGAGAGATAAAAAATGCATTAGTAATTGGGGCAGAGGCTTTATCTAAAATAATTGATTGGAATGATAGACGCACCTGTGTACTTTTTGGGGATGGTGCTGGAGCTGTGGTTTTAGGTTCAGGAAAAAATGTGGGAATAATGGCAATACATACAGCCTCTGATGGAAAAGGAAAAGAAGTTTTAAAATGCAAGGCTGCACCACTTTTTATAAATAATGAAATGTTAAGAAAAAAGATAGATGAAAATACATTAGAAGATAATAAGGGGTATTTATATATGGAAGGAAAGGAGGTGTTTAAGTTTGCATCTTGGGCCATTGAAGATACTATAAAAATACTGCTAGATAAGGTAGACCTAAGCTTAGATGATATAGATTATTATATACCTCATCAAGCTAATTTAAGGATTATTAACCATATAGTTAAAAAGTTAAAGATAGATGGGGATAAGTTTTATACAAACTTACAAAAATACGGCAACACATCTTCTGCAAGTATACCCATAGCATTAGATGAGATGAATAAAAAAGGTATGTTAACTAAAGGTAAAAAGATATTAATGGTTGGTTTTGGGGCAGGCCTTACTTGGGGTGGAGCTTTAGTTAAGTGGATATAGGTAATATATAAAATGCAAAATAAATAAAACTTTGGAGGACTAAAAATGGTATTCGAAAAGATAAAAGAGATAATATGTGATCAGCTTGGAGTAGATGCAAATAAGGTTAATCTAGATACTTCTTTTGATGATTTAGGGGTAGATTCTTTAGATTTATTTCAAATAATTATAGAAATTGAAGAAAAGTTTGATATTAGGATTGAGGATACTGAAGGTATAAAAACAGTAAGTGATGTAGTGGATTTTGTTGAAGAGAGAATAGCAAAATAGGGGGGTATAGCATTTAATATGGATAAAAATCTATTTTGCAATATACTTGGAATAAAATACCCAATAATTCAAGGTGCAATGGCATGTATTGCAGACGGCTCATTAGCATCAGCCGTGTCAGAAGCTGGAGGCCTTGGAATTATTGCAGCAGGGAGCAGCGATGCAGAGTCTTTAAGGCGGGAGATAATATATGCAAAGTCAAAAACTAAAAAGCCTTTTGGAGTAAATATAATGCTTTTAAGCCCTCATGCAGAGGATATAGCTCATATGATTTGTGAAGAAGGAGTGAGGGTGGTTACTACAGGGGCAGGAAATCCAGGTAAATATATAAAGCTGTGGAAACAGCATGGGATAAAGGTTATTCCAGTAGTAGCATCCGTAGCTTTAGCAAAGAGGATGGAAAGATCTGGTGCAGATGTGATTATAGCGGAAGGCTCAGAGGCTGGAGGCCATATTGGAGAGACAACCACAATGGCGCTTATTCCGCAGATAGTGGATGAGGTTAGCATACCAGTTATTGCGGCAGGAGGAATAGGAGATAATCGCTCTGTGGCTGCAGCATTTATGCTTGGAGCGGAGGCTGTGCAGGTGGGGACTAGGTTTTTGGTGGCTAAGGAGTGTACAGTCAATCAAAATTATAAAGATAAAATAATAAATGCTAAAGATATAGATACAGTGGTTACAGGAAGAAGTATGGGGCATCCTGTCAGGGTAATTAAAAACAAACTAGCAAGAAAGATGATGCTTTTAGAGAAGCAAAATGCCTCAATAGATAAATTAAATGAGCTAGGAAAAGGGGCACTCTATAAAGCTGCAAAAGAAGGAGACATGGATAATGGCTCCATTATGGCAGGGCAAATTGCTGGTCTTGTTAAAAAGGAACAAACTTGTGAAGAAATAATAAAAGAAATGCTAAATGTTACAGATATATTAGAAAAGGTATGGCAAGATGGGAGATTAAACTATGGAGAATAGCAAAATAGCTTTTATTTTCCCTGGGCAAGGCTCTCAGTATAGCGGAATGGGAAAAGAATTATATAAAGATTTTAAAGAGAGCAGAGACGTATTTGATGAAGCATCCCATATATTAGGTATTGACATGGCAAGGTTGTGTTTTGAGAATCATGAAAGGCAGCTTTGTGAGACTGAAAATACTCAGATAGCTATTTTAACCCATAGCATTTCTGCATTAAGAGTTGTAGAAAGGTATGGAATAAGACCCAATGTAGTTGCAGGACTTAGCCTTGGAGAGTATTCAGCAATAGTTTCAAGCGGAAGATTAGATTTTAATAATTCAATAAAGCTGGTTAGAAAAAGAGGAATATATATGGAGGAAGCTTCAAGGCATATAAATGGGGGCATGGCTGCAATATTAGGCCTAGATAGATGTGAAGTACTTAAAATATGCAATGAGTGCAGCGGTAAGTCAGGTCTTGAAATAGTTCAGATAGCAAATTATAACTGCCCAGGCCAAATAGTTATTTCCGGGGAAATAAATGCACTAAAAAAAGCCTGCGAAATGGCAAAAGATAAAGGGGCGGCAAGGGTGGTACCTCTTAATGTAAAGGGCCCATTTCATAGCAGCCTTTTAAATATGGCAGCTGAAAAATTAGAAATAGATTTAGAAAATACAAAGTTTAATAAAGGCACCATACCACTTATAGCTAATATTACGGCAGACTATATTGATGATAATAAAATAAGAGAGGTACTAAAAAGGCAGGTTACGAGTTCAGTAAGATGGGAAGATACAATAAGCAGGATGATAAAGGATGGAATAGATATATTTATTGAAATAGGACCTGGAAGGGTTTTAAGTGGTTTCATAAAAAAGATAAATAATAAAATGCAGGTATATAATGTTGAAGATAAAAAATCCTTAGAAAAAACCTTAAAAGCTTTGAAGTTAGGTTGATTTTAGAAAAGGAGTGATAAAAATGCATGAAAAGACATTACAAGGGAAAGTGGCCGTTATTACAGGAGGCTCAAAAGGCATAGGAAAGGCAATAGCCATAAAACTTGCAAGACTTGGTGCAAATATAGTAATAAATTATAGAAATAGCATGGATGCGGTGGAAGATACATTGAAAGAATTAGAAGATATTGGGGTTAAGGCCATTGCCGTTAAAGGAGATATTAGCAATTTTAATGATGCTGAAAAGGTTATAAAGTCGGCGGTAGATAATTTCCGCTCTATAGATATTTTAGTAAACAATGCAGGCATTACAGCAGACAGCTTAATTTTGAGAATGAAAGAGGAAGACTTTGATAAAGTAATAGAGGTAAATTTAAAAGGTACATTTAACTGTATTAGGCATGCTGCCGTGTATATGGTAAAGAAAAGATATGGGAAGATAATAAACATATCCTCCGTGGTTGGGCTTACTGGTAATATTGGGCAAGCGAATTATGCAGCATCAAAAGCTGGAATACTCGGATTAACCAAATCCGTGGCAAGAGAGCTTGCACCAAGAGGCATAAATGTTAATGCTGTTGCACCAGGGTTTATTGAAACAGATATGACAAGTGTATTATCAAATAAGGTGAAAGAGGCTTCACTTTTAAATATTCCTTTTAATAGGTTTGGAAAGCCTGAGGATGTTGGGGAGCTTGTAGCATTTTTATCATCAGATGAATCTTCCTATATTACGGGTCAAGTTATAAATGTGGACGGGGGAATGGTTATATAGATATACTTAGGAATTTTGACTTCTATTTTAAATGAAAGGTTGGTATTTTTAAGTGGAGAGAAGAGTAGTTGTAACTGGAATGGGGGCTGTAACCCCTTTAGGAAACAATGTAGATATGTTTTGGGAAAATATTAAACATGGAGTTTGCGGCATAGATTTTATAAAGTCATTTGATACGGAAGACTACAAATCTAAGCTTGCAGCAGAAGTTAAAGATTTTGATCCTGAAGAATTTATGGATAGAAAAGAAGCAAAGAGAATGGATAGATACTGCCAGTTTGCTATGGCAGCTGCAATAGAAGCTGTTAAAGATTCAGAATTAGATTTGGATGCAATGGAAAAGGAAAAGCTTGGTGTGGTTGTAGGCTCTGGAATAGGCGGAATTGGAAATATTGAAAAACAAGAAGGAAATTTATTAGAAAAAGGGCCTAATAAGGTGCATCCACTATTTATCCCAATGATAATAAGCAATATGGCTGCAGGAAATATTGCCATAAGGTTTGGAGCAAAAGGGGCATGCCTAAATATAGTTACTGCCTGTGCCACTGGAACAAATTGTATAGGGGAAGCCTATAGAATTATACAAAGAGGAGAAGCAGATGTTGTAATAGCAGGCGGCGCTGAAGCAGCAATTACACCTCTTTCAATTGCAGGGTTTATCTCTCTTACAGCATTAAGCAAAAGCCTAGATCCTAAAAGGGCATCCATACCTTTTGATAAGGAAAGGGATGGCTTTGTAATGGGGGAGGGAGCAGGAGTAATTATACTTGAATCTTTTGAACATGCAGCAAAAAGAGGCGCTAATATATATGGTGAGATTGCAGGGTATAGTACAACCTGTGATGCTTATCATATAACATCACCAGCACCAGATGGAGAAGGTGCTGCAAGGGCAATGAGGAACGCAATTTGTGAAGCTAAAATTGATTATAAAGATGTTTCATATATAAACGCCCATGGCACTGGAACAGAATATAATGATAAGTTTGAAACCAAGGCAATAAAATCAGTATTTGGAGATTATGCAAAAAAGATACCTATAAGTTCAACAAAATCCATGACGGGACACCTTCTTGGAGCTGCAGGGGCAATAGAGGCGGTTATAGCAATAAAAGCACTTGGGGATAATTTCATACCACCTACCATTGGATATAAGGTTTTTGACGAGGAATGTGATTTAGACTATGTACCTAATCATGGAAAAGAGTGTAGAGTTAATTACTCCATGTCAAACTCTTTAGGATTTGGGGGGCATAATGCAGTTATTCTATTTAAAAAATGGGGTGAATAGTTATGGACTCTAAAGATATATTTGAATTAATAAGGACTGTAAGTAATTCTAATATTACAAATGTTGAGATTGAGGAAAATGGGTTTTCAATAAAGCTCAAAAAAGAAACTGGCAACTTATGCTTGCAGGAAGAGAAAAAAGAAGAAAATAAAAGCCTAGATAATTATGGCGATAACAATAACGATAATAATAGTAATAATGAGGAATATAAAATAATTTCATCACCACTTGTTGGGACTTTTTATGCATCTATTTCACCAGAAGGTGATGCCTTTGTTAAAGTAGGAGATAGGGTCCAAAAAGGTGATACATTATGTATAATTGAGGCAATGAAACTAATGAATGAAGTATGCAGCGAAGTAGATGGAGAGATAGCAGAAGTAAAATGCCAAAACGGTTCAATGGTAGAATACGGTCAAGAGCTTTTTAAAATAAAATGTTAGCTTTGGAAGGATAATGGTGGTTTTTTATGAATAATGAACTAAATATTGAGGATATAATGAAAGTTTTGCCCCATAGATATCCTTTTTTATTGATTGATAAAATAGAATGTTTAGATCCAGGTAAAAGGGCAATAGGAATAAAAAACGTTACTATGAATGAATACTTTTTTCAAGGCCATTTTCCGCAAGAACCTGTTATGCCAGGAGTTTTAATAATAGAGGCCTTAGCTCAAACAGGTGCAGTTGCAGTCCTTAGTTTAGATAAGTTTAAGGGGAAGATTCCATACTTTGCAGGTATAAATAAGGCCAAGTTTAGAAGAAAGGTAGCTCCTGGAGATACATTAAAACTAGAGGTTGAATTAGTAAAATTAAGAGATGCTTATGGAATAGGAAATGCTGTAGCTAAAGTTGGGGATCAAATAGCTGCAGAAGCAGAAATAATGTTTATGATAGGGTGAATGATATGTTCAAGAAGATATTGATTGCAAACAGGGGAGAAATTGCTATTAGGATAATCAGAGCATGTAGGGAAATGGGAATAGAAACTGTTGCAGTATTTTCAACAGCAGATAGGGAGGCACTCCATGTACAGATGGCTGATGAGGCGGTATGCATAGGCCCTCCATCTCCATATGATAGTTATTTGAACATAAAAAATATAATAAGTGCAGCAGCTTTGACATCTTGTGAAGCAATACACCCTGGTTTTGGCTTTTTATCAGAAAATAGCAGATTTGCTGAGGTTTGTACAGAGTGCAATATGGTATTTATAGGCCCTGATGCGGATACAATTGAAAGTATGGGGAACAAATCAAAGGCTAGACAAATGATGATAGAGGCAGGCGTACCAGTCATTTTAGGGAGCACTTCTCCAGTACTTAGTGATGATGATGCAATAAAGGCTGCAAAAGATATAGGTTACCCAGTTATGATTAAAGCTTCTGCTGGCGGAGGCGGGAGAGGCATTAGAATAGTAAGGAAAGAAGAGGAGCTTATATTTAATCTGCAGAACGCAAAATCAGAGGCTAAGTCTGCTTTTGGTGATGATACAGTGTATATTGAAAAATATTTGGAAAATCCAAGACATGTGGAGATGCAAATACTAGGCGATAATTATGGAAACATAATCTACTTAGGTGAAAGGGACTGCTCTATTCAAAGAAGGAATCAAAAGGTATTAGAGGAGGCGCCATGCCCTATACTAACTCAAAAGCTTAGAGAAAAGATGGGCAAGACATCTCTTTTAGCTGCTAAATATGTAGGATATAAAGGTGCAGGTACAGTTGAGTTTTTATTAGATAAAGATAATAATTTTTATTTTATGGAGATGAATACAAGAATACAGGTTGAACATCCTATAACAGAACTAGTCACTGGAATAGATATTGTAAAGGAACAGATAAAAATTGCGGCAGGAGAGAAACTTGATATTATGCAGGAAGATGTTGAAGTAAAAGGACATTCAATAGAGTGTAGGATAAATGCAGAAGATACGGAAAATGGTTTTATGCCATGCCCTGGGAAGGTAAAAGTATTGTTTATTCCGGGAGGCCTTGGGGTTAGGGTTGATACCCATTTATATGATGGATATATTGTACCTCCATTTTATGATTCCATGATAGCTAAATTAATAGTTCATGGGAAAGATAGGGAAGAAGCAATAAATAGAATGAGAAGGGCTTTAAGTGAGTTTTTGGTAGAGGGTATAAAGACTAATATTGAGTATCAGTTTAATATTATAAATAATGAATCTTTTATAAAAGGAGATTACGATACAGGATTTATTAGCACAAACCTAAATAGGGGTTGATATGAATGTTTAAAGGTCTGTTTAAGAAGACACAATATATAACAGTAAGCTCTGAAGAAATAAATAAAATAAAAAAACAAGATGAAGCACAAAAGCCTAATATACCTAATGGAATGTGGGAAAAATGCACAAAATGCGGCCAAATTATTTATACAAAGGATTTAAAAGAAAACAATAATGTTTGCCCATCTTGTAAATACCATTTTAGGATAACTGCACAGGAGAGGATTAAAAGTATAATAGATGAGAGATCATGGGAAGAGATTAATTGTGATATATCTACACTAAACCCTCTAGATTTTAAAGGGTATGAAGGTAAAATATATGATCTTAAAAATGCTACAGGCCTAAAGGAAGCAGTGGTCACAGGTATAGGCAATATCAAAGGCGAAAAAGTAGTATTATGTGTCATGGATAGCAGATTTCAAATGGGCAGCATGGGCTCTGTAGTTGGGGAAAAGATTACAAGGGCAATAGAGACTGCCATAGAAAAGAGGCTGCCGCTCATAATATTTACTGCATCTGGCGGTGCAAGAATGCAGGAAGGTATATATTCACTTATGCAAATGGCAAAGGTTAGCGCTGCACTTTCTAAATTTAATCATGAGGGTCTTTTATACATATCCTTTTTAACTGACCCAACTTATGGCGGTGTGACGGCTAGCTTTGCAATGCTTGGAGATATAATATTATCAGAGCCTTATGCTTTAATAGGATTTGCAGGAAAAAGGGTTATAGAGCAAACCATAAATCAAAGACTGCCTGAAGATTTTCAAACAGCAGAGTTTTTATTAGAACACGGATTTATAGATAAAATAGTAGAGAGAAAGAATATAAAGGATACCCTATATTTTATACTAAGATTGCATAGTATAAAGGCAAAATATAATCATATTGATATAAAAAATAAAAATAAAAATCACACCTTGGAAGTAGAGAGGATTGATCCCCTAAGCCCTTGGGAAAAGGTTGACATGGTAAGATCCACATCAAGGCCTACATCCATGGATTATATAGATAGAATATTCACCTCCTTTATTGAATTTCATGGAGATAGATATTTTGGTGATGATGGATGCATAGTCGGAGGAATAGGTATGCTAGATGAAACTCCAGTTACCATAATAGCACAAGAAAAAGGAAAAGATTTAAAAGAAAAGGTGAAAAGAAATTTCGGAATGCCAAACCCTGAAGGATATAGAAAGGCATTAAGGCTTATGAAACAAGCAGAAAAGTTTAATAGACCAATAATATGTTTTATAGATACACCAGGAGCCTACTGCGGGGTTGGCGCTGAGGAAAGAGGCCAAGGGGAGGCAATTGCAAGATGTTTAATGGAAGCCTCAAGTATTAGAACACCAATTATATCTATTGTGGTAGGCGAAGGCGGAAGCGGAGGGGCATTAGCCCTAACCATAGCAGATAATATATGTATGCTTAGAAATTCAATATATTCTATTTTATCCCCAGAAGGATTTGCAAGCATACTGTGGAAAGATTCTAAAAGAGCAATTGAAGCATCAAATATAATGAAAATTACTGCAGGTGACTTGCTTGAGTTTGGAATAATAGATAATATAATTGAAGAACCATACGGGGATGCAAGCAAGGATATGGACATTACATCAGCTAATATTAAAGAGAGTATAATAAATAGTCTCTTTAATATTAGCAAAATATCTATTGATGAATTGGTAGATAATAGGTATAAAAAGTATAGAAATATTGGAGTATATAGTGAATAGGTTGTGGATTATAATGTCATGTTTTAGGTGACTGCTTTTTTATTTATAAAAGGCAGTTATTTTTTTTATTCTATTTATAAATTAATAATATTATACAAATAGATTACTCTATGTTAATATGATATAATTTTCAAGTAGTTTATAGAAGAGCTTAGATGATGTAGCAAATTTAAATAAAAATAAATAATATAATAAAGGATGGTATAAAATTTGATTAGTACAAGCAATGTAAGTTTAAGATATGGCGGACGGAAATTATTTGAAAACGTTAATATACAGTTTAACCCGGGTAACTGCTATGGATTGATAGGGGCAAATGGAGCAGGAAAATCTACATTTTTAAAGATATTATCAGGAGAGCTGGAGCCTAACACTGGAGAAGTTAGTATTACCCCAGGGGAGAGGATAGCAGTTTTAAAACAGGATCATTTTGAATTTGATGAGTATGAAGTTTTAAATACCGTAATAATGGGCCATGAAAGACTATATTCTATAATGATGGAGAAAGAGGAATTATATGCAAAACAAGATTTTACTGATGAAGATGGCATAAAAGCATCGGAATTAGAAGGAGAGTTTGGAGAATTAAATGGTTGGGAAGCAGAATCTGAGGCTGCATCATTACTTACTGGTTTAGGGATTAGTGTAGATATGCACCACAAAATGATGAAAGAGCTAAATGGCTCAGAAAAGGTAAAGGTATTATTGGCACAGGCCTTATTTGGCCACCCTGATATACTTTTACTTGATGAGCCTACAAACCATTTAGACCTACAATCTATAAAATGGCTTGAAAATTTTTTATTGGATTTTGAAAATACTGTAATTGTAGTATCACATGATAGGCATTTTTTGAATAAAGTTTGTACCCATATGGCTGATGTTGATTTTGGTAAAATAAAGGTATACGTTGGGAACTATGATTTCTGGTATCAGTCAAGCCAATTAGCACTTCAGCTGGCAAGAGATGAAAACAGGAAAAAAGAAGAAAAAGTAAAGGACTTGCAGGAGTTTATTGCAAGGTTTAGTGCAAATGCATCTAAACATAAACAAGCAACTTCTAGGAAAAAGCAGATAGAAAAATTAACTTTAGAAGATATACAGCCATCATCAAGGAAATACCCTTTTGTTGGCTTTAAACCGGATAGGGAAGCAGGAAATGATTTATTAACTGTTAATAATTTATGTAAACAGGTTGATGGCAAAACAGTTTTAGGCAATGTTAGTTTTACAGTAAATAAGGGAGATAAAATAGCTTTTGTAGGATCTGATGAGATTGCAAAGACAACCCTTTTTAAAATCTTAATGGAAGAGATGAAACCAGATAGTGGTGACTATAAGTGGGGCATTACAACCTCTCAATCTTATTTTCCAAAAGATAATACTGAATATTTTGATGGAGTAGAATTAAGTCTAGTTGACTGGCTGCGCCAGTATTCAGAAGAAAAAGCAGAAAGCTTTATAAGAGGGTTTTTAGGGAGAATGCTTTTTTCAGGTGAAGAAGCATTAAAACAAGCAAAGGTTTTATCAGGAGGGGAGAGGGTTCGCTGCATGCTGTCAAGAATGATGTTAAGCGGCGCTAATGTGCTACTTCTTGATGAGCCTACAAACCATTTAGACCTTGAATCTATAACAGCTGTAAATAATGGGCTAATTAATTTTAGCGGAACAATAATATTTACATCCCATGATCATGAATTTGTACAGACTATTGCAAATAGAATTATAGAGATTACTCCAAAAGGAATTATAGATAAGCAGCTAACATATGATGAATATTTAGATAATGAAGATATTCAGAATCAAGTTAGAACAATGTATCAGGTGTAATTATAAGATTTTGATAAAACCAATAATAAAAAAGGGTGATTTAATGAAAATAGGGATGCGGAGTATTAAGACAGCAATTTCTGTTTTTATCTGTCTGATTCTATCAAAACTTTTTAATGTAGAATATCCTTTTTATGCAGCTATTGCAGCAGTAATCTCAATGCAAAGTTCTATTACAAACTCATTAAAGGTAGGAAAAAACAGGATGCTTGGTACTTTTATAGGTGCAGTAGTAGGATTATTACTTGCACTTATAAAACCTGAGAGCATTATACTTACAAGTATTGGTATAATTATAGTTATATATATATGCAACTTGCTTAAATGGAAAGGCTCTGTATCTATAGCGGGGATTGTCTTTATTTCCATTATGGTGAATTTAGGCGAAAGGGATCCACTATTTTATAGTATAAATAGGCTTGCTGATACCCTTCTTGGTATTATTGTGGCTATGGCAGTTAATTATTTCATAGTTCCTCCTAAATATATAGATAAAATAAATAAAAATTGTGATTTGCTTATAGATAAAGTAAATGCTTTAGTAAAACAAAGTATCTGTTTTGGAAATCAAATAGATATAAAAGCCTTAGAAGAGGGTACGTTTAACCTTCATGAGCAGATTAATGCAAGCTTAGATGAACTTAACAAGAAAAGAGAATTAGACAGGGTATATGATATATTATCATCATGCAGCACAATATATGAACATTTAAAGATGATACAATCCATAGATGGAAGCCATGACTTAAATGAAGACAATAGCGAAAGTCTTAGAAAACTTTATGATACTGATATAGAATCTGTTGATTATGAAAGAAATGATAGGAGCATAGTATACAATTACCATGTAAGCAACATAATCAATGAGCTGTATAATTTAAAATCATATGCATAAATAAAGTAGTAAATAGGATGCCTATAATCAAAAGGTATCCTACTTTATTTATTGGGGATTATTAAAATTGCTTGCAAAGCTATTACTAAGGCATATACTTTGACTTCAATAATTGCAATTAGTATAATCTTTATATAACTATACCAATTATGTGAATATTTAGTACGAAGCTATAATAGAAGATAGTAGGTGAATTTATGTATAATCTTATACTAGTAGATGATGAGGAAGAGGTAAGAAAGGGAATACTCAATAAGATTGATTGGGACGTCATAGGTTTTAGAGTATTAGGGGAGGCTGCAAACGGTTTAGAAGCTTTAGAAATTGCAGAAAAAGGTACTCCTGATGTTTTAATAACTGATATTAAAATGCCTTTCATGGATGGGCTTACTCTAACAAAAAAGATGAGGGAGAAATATCCTACTTTAAAGATAGTAATACTAACAGGATTTGATGAGTTCGAATATGCCCAAAAGGCAATTAAACTTGACGTGGTAGAATATATATTAAAACCCATATCTTCAAAGGAATTAATAGATGTGCTTTTAAATATTAAACAAAAGTTAGATGAAGAGATTGCAGAGAAAAAGGATATGGATATATTGAGAGAGCATTATAAAAGAAGCATTCCCATATTAAAGGAAAAGTTTCTATGCTCTCTTGTTACTAATAAACTAGATAGAGATGAGATTGTAGAAAAGGCATATACGTATGATATAAAGCTAAGCGAAATAGGATATATAGTATCAATTGTTAGTATCGACTTTAACTCAGCAGCCTTATACCTATCAGACGATAAAGAACTCGTTAAATTTGCTGTGCTTAATCTATGTGAAGAAATTATGGACAAGTACGGGTATGAAATAATATTTATTAATGAGGATTATATAGTTATTATATTTAACTCGGAATATGAAGATAGGGAAAGCACCATGAAAGGAGTACTTATGGTGCTTGAGCAAATTCGCCTAAATATTAAAAAGTATTATAAATTTGCTGTTACAATTGGCGTAGGAACATACTGCAGCGATGTTAAACTAATTGCCAGATCATATGAAAAGGCAATATCAGCTTTAGATTATAGGCTTTTGTTTAGCAGTGATAGAGTAATTTGTATAGATGACTTAGAACCTGTTAACACAGATAGAATAGTATTCGATGAAAGCAAGGAAAGAATGCTTATAAGCTGTATAAAGGCGGGTACGGAAGAAGAAATTTATGATACAATAGATGAATTATTTAACGAGATTATAGATGCTAAAATCAGTTTTAAGGATTATCAAATATATCTATTTGAAATATTAACTACTATTTTAACGGTTGCTAAGGATTTAGATGTTGATATGGATAAAATATTTGGAACTGATTATAACCTGTTTGGGGAAGCGTATAGAATAAAAGATTTAAATGGAGTAAAAGAATGGATTGCCTCCATATGCATTCGAATAAAAAGCTATATATATAAGGAAAGAAAAGATACTTGTAAACTTCTTGTCAAAAGGGCAACAGATTATATAGAAAGCTCCTATAATGAGAGTGATATAACAATAGATAAAGTCTGCAAAATGCTTCATATAAGCTCTTCTTATTTTAGTACCATATTTAAAAGGGAAACAAAGTCCACGTTTAATAATTATCTTACTAATATTAGAATGGATGCTGCAAAGGAACTTTTAAGAACAACAAATTTAAAAAACTATGAGATTGCATATAAGGTTGGATATCCAGAACCAAATTATTTTAGCTATTGTTTTAAAAAGAACTTTGGACTCTCCCCTTCAGAATATAGGAATATGTAAAAGGGGGATGGGGATTTGAAAATTAGAATAATAAGCAGCATTAAAAGTTACTTTAGTAGATTAATAAATGCCATTAAGACTAGAAGCATTCAATTTGTTATAGCATCTTCCTTTATGCTTGTAACAATTTTAGCTATGTTTTTTGTTGGAATCACTTTATATGGAAAGGTTTCTGAACTTGAAGAACAAAATGCTACTATCACAACAAGGCAAGTAATGGATCAAGTAAATATGAATTTAGACTTTTATATAAGAAGCATGATGGAGATATCTGATTATTTAAAAGACAGCATATATTATTGTGAAGATATAGAAAACAGTAATTTAACAGAGGAAATGGAAGTTATAAAAAACTCCAGAAAGGATATGGTGGCACTTGCTGTATTTTCAAATACTGGCGAGATGATTGCGGGTGCACCAACATATAAAATTAAAGATAATATAAATGTATGGGAAGAGGATTGGTTTACAGCACCTTTAGAAGATTCTACAATACTTTTTTTCTCATCCCCTCATGTAGAAAATATATTTGAAGGGCAGCATAACTGGGTAGTATCTTTAAGCAGAGAAATAACCTTAAACAGAAATGGTAAAAAAGAAAATGGAGTTTTATTGGTTGATATGAATTTTAATGAAATAGACCAGATATGCAATAAGGTTACTCTAGGAAAGAAAGGCTATATTTATATAATTGATTCAAAAGGAAATATTGTTTATCATCCTCAGCAGCAGCTTATTAATTTAGGATTGAAAAAAGAAAATATAGATGATGTGTTAGAGCATGCCTTTGGAAAATACTTTGATGAGTATGAAGGGCAAAGAAGGCTAATAACAATAGAAACTGTTAATAACAGCAGATGGAGAATAGTTGGAGTTGCTTATATGGATGAGATATCAGCAATTAAAGAAAGTATAGGGGATTATTCTCTATGGATTTTTGCTATAGGATGTTTATTTGCAATATCTATGGCTTCTTTTATATCTGCCAAAATATCTCGGCCTATAAAAGAGTTAGAAAAATCTATGAAAAAGGTGGAAGAGGGCCAGTTTGACGTAAATATAGATGTTAAGGGTGATGCTGAAGTTGCTCAGCTTTCTAAAACATTTAACATAATGGTACAAAAGATAAGACAGCTTATGGATCAAATAGTGGTTGAGCAGGAGGCAAAAAGAGTGAGCGAACTTAATGCTCTTCAAGCCCAGATAAACCCACACTTTCTTTACAATACATTAGACTCAATTGTTTGGATGGCTGAAAACGGCAATTCTGAAGATGTAATAACAATGGTTACTGCTCTTGCAAGATTGTTTAGAATTAGTATAAGCAAGGGTAAAAATATAATAACCGTAAGAGAAGAGCTTGAACATGCCCGCAATTATCTAATAATACAAAAAATAAGGTATAAAAACAAATTTAAATATGAAATAGATTACCAAGAAGAAGTGTTAGAATTAAAAACGCTAAAACTTATACTTCAGCCTATTATCGAGAACTCTATATACCATGGCATTGAATATATGGTTGATGAGGGATTTATAAAGATATCTGTCTCTATTGTCGATGGAAAACTATTATACCAGGTAGATGATAATGGGCTTGGAATGAAAAAACAAGTACTTGATAATTTGCTCCTTCAAAAGTCAAAAAGCAGTAATGGCTCAGGCGTAGGAGTTAGAAACGTTCACCAAAGAATTCAATTATGCTATGGCAAAGAATATGGCTTAGATATAGAAAGTGAGCTTGAAGAGGGTACAAGTGTAAAGCTATGGCTGCCTATAGTAAAGGATGAGAATTTGGGGGATAATAAAAATGAAAAAGAGTGTTAAACTTATTGGTGCCTGTACTCTAATTTTATGTTTTTTTGCTTTTTCACTAAATTCCTGCTCAAAAGAGGCAGAGAAAAATATTGACAGCAAGAAAAATATTGCATTTATTACAAGGATGAATTATGGATACCATTGGGCAAATGTAAAATTAGGGGCAGATGCTGCTGCAAGAGAGTTTGATGTAAATATTGATTATGCAGCTCCTAATGACGAAGAGGATATAGAATGTCAGATAAAGCTAGTAAATGAAGCACTAGATAGAGATAATGGCAAAAAAATAGATGCACTAATACTTGCAGCAAGTGATTACAAAGCTCTTGTAGAGGTGACCGAAAAAGCCTATGACAGAGGAATACCAGTTATAATAATTGACTCTGAGGTAGATACAGATAAGATTCATAGCTACATTGCAACTGATAACTTTGAAGCAGGGCAAAAAGCCGGAAAAGCTCTTGTAAATATTGCAGGTACAGATTGCAAGGTCGCTGTTATAAGCTTTGTAAAAGGTACAAGAAATGCAGAACAAAGAGAAGAAGGATTAATGAGCATAATCAACAAATACCCTAATATAGAAGTAATTTCAAAAGAATACTGCCTTTCCGATGTAAAATTAGCATATAACCTTACTAAAAATATTATTTCAAATAATAGTGAAGTAGACGCCATAGTTGCATTAAATGAGGTAGCATCTGAAGGAGCTGCCCAAGCTATAAATGAAATGAATCTTGGTGGCAAAGTCAAAATAATTACTTTTGATAGTACACTTCAAGAGATTAACTTTTTAGAAAAAGATATTATACAAGCCACAGTAATTCAAAATCCTTTTAGCATGGGGTATTTAGGAGTAAAATATGCTGTTGAGGCTATGGAAGGAAAGCAAATTGAAAAGCGTATATATACAGATTCAAAAGTAATAGATAAAGATAACATGTATTTTCCCGATAATCAAAAATTGTTATTTCCATTTACAAAATGAATTAGATAGGGCTTCCTATAAAACTAAATATAAGCTAACAAAAGTACTCTTTCTTGTAATTACTAAGAAAGAGTACTTTTATGTTATAAAGTAAAAAAGTAATACAATAGGATTTCCATATATATGTATAGGATTTTGTATTCTGTATATATCAGAATTATGTGATAATTATATTTGAAGGCTAGACATAGTATATAGTACAGACTAATCTATATATTTTAGATGGAGATTATTGCAAGGGAGGCAATGCTCTTTTGTAATGATAAATTAATTTTTAAAATAATATGGAGGTGCTCTTATGAAAAAGGTTGTTCCAATTCTTTTAACTATTGCGCTTTTTACGGCAGTATTATTTACAGGATGCGGAAGTAAGCCAACGGATGGTACGGGTGATTCGGGGGGAGAAAAAGACGTTACTATTGGATGTGCAATATACAAATTTGATGACACATTCATGACAGGTGTGCGTAACTCTATTGAAGATGCTGCAAAGGGCAAAGCTAAAGTAGATATTGTTGACAGTCAAAACTCACAGCCTACACAAAATGATAAAGTTGATTTGTTTATAACAAAAAAAGTTGATGCTCTTGCTATTAACCCTGTTGACCGTACAGCAGCAGGTGTACTTATTGACAGAGCAAAAGGTGCTGACACGCCAATTGTATTCTTTAATCGTGAGCCAATGCCAGAGGATATGGCAAAATGGGATAAGGCATATTATGTTGGAGCAAAGGCTGAAGAATCAGGTACAATGTCAGGTGAACTGATTGCTGATTACTTTAAAGCTCATCCAGAAGCAGACAAAAATGGTGACGGGGTTATACAGTATGTAATGCTAAAGGGAGAACCAGGACATCAGGATGCTGAGCTTCGTACCCAGTATTCCATACAGGCTATTGAAGATGCAGGATTTAAGGTTGAAAAACTTGCAGAGGATACTGCAATGTGGGATCGTGTAAAAGGTCAGGAAAAAATGCAGGCATTTATATCATCCCATGGTAATGATATAGAGGCTGTTCTTGCAAACAATGATGATATGGCCCTTGGTGCTATTGAAGCATTGAAAGCAGCAGGATATTTCAAGGGGGACAAATATATACCTGTTGTTGGAGTAGATGCAACTGAGCCAGCACTAAAGGCTTTAGAGGACGGAACCCTTCTTGGAACAGTACTAAATGATGCTAAGAATCAAGGAAAGGCAACATTAAATTTAGCAAATGTACTGGCAAAAGGTGAAAAACCAACTAATGACAACGTTGGTTATGAGATTGTAGATGATCAATATATTTGGATTCCATATAAGAAGATAACTAAGGATAATATAAACGACGCAAAGTAATCCAGCAGCATATAGATAAGTTAAAACTAATGAAACAAGGGGGCAATGAGCTTTGCGTTGTCCCCTATTTTATAATATTAGAGGATTTAAAGGTATGGGGGCGTTAAAATGAGTGAAAGCGAATTTTTACTTGAAATGAATAATATCTCCAAAGAATTCCCCGGGGTAAAAGCACTTGATGATGTTACTTTGAAAGTACGCCGAGGAAGCGTCCATGCACTTGTAGGAGAAAATGGGGCTGGTAAGTCGACGCTTATGAAATGCCTTTTTGGTATGTATAATCAAGATTCAGGTGAGATAATCTTAAATGGCAATGAGGTTAAAATAGAAAGTTCAAAAAAAGCACTTGATTGTGGTATTTCAATGATACACCAAGAGCTTCACCCAATCCCTTTTAGAAGTGTAATGGAAAATATTTGGCTTGGAAGGTTTCCAATGAAGGGTGTGGGGCCTCTAAAGTTCGTTGATGAGAAGAAGATGTATGAAGATACTGAAAGGCTTTTTAAAGAGCTAGATATGGATATTAGACCAAATACAATCGTAGGCGAGATGTCTGTATCAAAGGTTCAGTCTATGGAGATTTCAAAAGCTGTTTCTTATAATGCAAAAGTAATAATAATGGACGAACCCACATCTTCTCTAACAGAAAATGAGGTAGAACTTCTGTTTAAAATAATAAATAAATTAAAAAACAATGGGGTTTCAATAATTTATATATCCCACAAAATAGAAGAAATATTACAGATTGCTGATGAAGTTACAGTAATGAGAGATGGAAAAAAGGTTGGTACATGGATGGCTAATGAACTTACTGAGGATATGATAATATCTAAGATGGTTGGAAGAGATATGACTCAAAGGTTTCCAGATAGAGAAAATGTACCAGGTGATGTTGTGCTCAAGGTTAAAGGAATGACATCACCATTTACTAATTCATTTAAAGATGTATCTTTTGAACTGAGAAAAGGAGAGGTACTTGGTATTGGAGGATTAGTAGGCTCTCAGAGGACTGAACTTGTAGAGGCATTATTTGGGCTTAGAACTATAGAAGGTGGAAAGATTTATATAAATGGTAAGGAGACTAAAATAAATTCTCCAATTGATGCTAAAAAGCAAAAAATAGCATTGCTTACTGAAGAGAGGCGTGCAACAGGTATATTCCCGGTGCTTTCAGTACTTGAAAATACTGTTGTAGCAAACTCAAATAAATACAAAAAGTTCCACTTTTTACTTGATGATAAAAGTAGAAAATCGGATACAAAAAAGGCCATAGAAAAGCTTAGAGTAAAGACACCTTCTTATAAAACGCTAATACAGGATCTCTCAGGCGGAAATCAGCAGAAGGTGTTAATTGCAAGATGGCTTCTCACAGAACCTGAAATATTAATACTTGATGAGCCAACAAGAGGGATTGATGTAGGTGCTAAGTATGAAATATACACAATTATATCAGACCTTGCAAAGCAAGGTAAAAGTATAATAATGATATCATCAGAAATGCCTGAGTTAATTGGTATGTCAGATAGAATCATGGTAATGTGTGAAGGACGTCTTTCAGGTTTTGTTGATAGAGAGAACGCAACAGAAGAGGAGATTATGCGTCTCGCCACAAAATATAGTGCATAGTAAAAGAGGGGGAAGTTTTATGGGTGATCAGGATAAAAGTTTTAAAAAGTTTGTAACCCAAAATGCAATTTATATAGTTTTAGTAATGTTAATAATAGTTATTGCTATTATAGATCCTAGATTTTTATCATTTACATGTTTTAAAGATATTTTGATTCAAAGCTCTACTAAGGTAATTATTGCACTTGGAATATCACTTATATTAATAACAGGAGGCACAGATCTTTCTGCAGGTCGTGTAGTAGGTCTTTCAGCTGTACTTTCAGCTTCAATGCTTCAAACAGCTGATTATGGCAGAAGATTCTTCCCTAATATGCCACAGTTACCACTATGGCTTCCAATTTTAATTGCCATACTTGCAGGCCTTTTATTTGGCTTGATAAATGGTGTTATAATATCAAAACTTAATGTACCTCCGTTTATAGCAACATTAGGCACTCAGGTAATTGTATTAGGAGCCAATTCCATTTACTTCAATCTTCCTCCAAATTCTTCACAACCTATTGGTGGCCTTAGAAAAGACTTCACTAACTTGGGTTCTGGAGGCATTTTTTCAATACATTATATATTGATAATAGCTATAATAGTTTCAATAATAATGTGGATAGTATTTAATAAAACTCGTTTAGGAAAGAACACATTTGCAATAGGTGGTAATAGAGAGGCTGCAAGGGTATCAGGCATTAATGTTGAACGTACATTGATTGCTGTATATGCTATCGCTGGAGCACTTTATGGACTTGCAGGAGTGTTAGAGGCAGCAAGGACTGGAGGGGCTACAAATAATTATGGTACCATGTATGAATTAGATGCAATAGCAGCTTGTGTTGTTGGCGGGGTATCCACATCAGGAGGTATAGGGTCAGTTCCTGGGGTACTTGTTGGTGTACTAATATTTGGAGTAATAAACTATGGATTAACATTTATAGGTGTAAATCCATATTGGCAGCAAATAATTAAGGGCATGATTATTATTTCAGCTGTAGCTTTTGATATAAGAAAGTATATATCTAAGAAATAACTTTGCTAAATGGATTACCATAGATAAAAAATCATATTATATATAAAAAGCAGAAACCTCTTTCAACTAAATTGCTGGAGGAGGTTTCTATTTTTAATATTAGTGGGCTATAATAATATTAACTTATACACAGAAGGGGATGGTTAAATGCTTGATAAAACGATACCTTATTTTGGTGTAATAATGGTTAAAGATAATATAAAAGAATATCCTAAATACAATCTGCCAAATGGTTATAGCTTTTGTATGTATGAAGACGGTTATGAGAACTATTGGGCGAAGTTAGAGTATAGGGTTGGTGAATTTAATAGCTTTGAGGCTGCCTTTGAATACTTTGATTCTGAATTTATAAGAAATAAAGAGGAACTATATAAAAGATGTATTTTTGTTAAAAATGAAGCCGGAGAAATTATTGCTACAGCTTCAATTTGGTATGGAAACCATTTTGGCGATAAATTAATGCAGAGGATTCATTGGGTAGCAGTTGACCCGGATTATCAAGGAAATGGTATTGCAAAGGCTCTTATTACAAAAACGCTAGATACATTTAATGAGCTTGGTTTAGGTGATATTTTATATTTGACCACACAAACATGGAGCTTCAAGGCAATAAATATATATATGAAATTTGGGTTTAAGCCATATATGGGGGAAAAGCCTGTAAATTGGAAAACTAAAAGCCAAAACTTCGAAGAAGAAAATAAAAAGGCTTGGGACATAATATTTGATAGAATTAACAATAGATGAAAGTGCTTATTAGTATATAGACTAATACTATAAGCATTAGTTTATATACTAATTTTCATAAAATGCATCTTTTTTGCCCAAGGTTTTAAGTATGGAGCGTTTAGGCTATTGCTGGTATGATGAGATACTAATGGGGTTTTGACTCCCCCATAATAGGTAAAAGCAGTAATAATAGCTGAGTGTATAATGCGGCCTATTTCTTCTTCATATTGTATTACGTCGCCTAAATCAAGTATTGATACATCTGAAACTTCTGCAGCCTTTATACCCGGAAGAGATAATGCCCCCCTTGATTTTAAAGTCCAATAAAGGGAATGGGCAACCGTCCATGACATGGACCATGTATCCCCATTATAATTATTTAAGTTTCCTCTTTTATACCACCAAGGCCAATTAGAACTAAAATCCATTTGAGCTCCTCCTGCATGAAGGCACTGGGATATGAAATTGCTGCAGTCTCCTCCGCCAACTTCATGTACTGAAAAGTATCTATATGCAGGGTTTGGATTTATGGCATATGTTTTTGCATATCTAACCGCATCATTTCTTGAATAATTATTTATTTGTCTAAATTGATTTATATAAAAATACATGGTATTCATCCTAAAGACTGCTATTTTATATAATATGAGGTTAGCAGTGATTTTGTTATACTCAAACTGTTATTAATACATATTAATATGTAGGAAATATCTTTGACAATTTTAAAAAACATTGATATACTGTAGTTGTTAAAAAATTAACAGCTATACTGTATGGATAGCTAATTTGTATTCTTGGAGGGATTGCGGATGAAAGCAGCATTATGGTATGGAAGAAAAGATGTTAGAGTTGAGGAAATAAAGGAACCTAAAATTGTTTCAGGTTCAGTAAAAATAAAGGTAAAATGGTGTGGAATATGCGGATCTGATTTACATGAATATTTAGGAGGACCAATTTTCATTCCAGTTGAAAAACCACACCCAATAACTGGTGAAAAGGCACCTGTAGTTATGGGGCATGAGTTCTCTGGTGAGATTGTTGAAGTTTGTGAAGGAACATCTAAGTTCAAGGTAGGAGATAGAGTTGTTGTAGAGCCGATATGGGCATGTGGAAAATGTGCAGCATGTAAGGAAGGAAAGTATAACCTTTGCTCATCCTTAGGATTTTTTGGACTGGCTGGTGGCGGCGGTGGATTTGCTGAATACGCAGTATTCCCTGAAGAATTTGTTCACAAGATACCAGATAGTATATCCTTTGAACAAGCAGCGTTAATTGAACCAATGTCTGTTGCACTTCATTCACTAAGAGTAGGTAATTTTAAAACAGGAGATACTGCTTTAGTACTTGGCTCAGGCCCAATTGGACTTGCAACAATTGAGTGCTTAAAAGCTGCTGGTGCAAGGCTCGTAATTGTTATGCAGAGAAAATCAATAAGACAAGAGTATGCAAAAAGGTCTGGTGCAGATTATGTTCTTGATCCTAATGAGGTTAATATAGCCGAAGAAGTTAAAAAGTTAACAGACGGTTTAGGGGTTGATGTATCTTTTGAAACCACTGGTGCACAAATAGGATATGATTCAGGAATAGACAGTTTAAAATATGATGGAACAATGGTAGTAACTAGTATTTGGGAAAAACCTATAAGCTTTAACCCAAATTCAATTGTATTTACGGAAAAGCATATTGTAGGAACTATTGCATATAGACATGAATTTCCTGCAGTAATTGCTCAGCTAAAGGATGGAAGAATAAAGGCAGAAGGATACATTACTAAAAAGATAGCTATTGATGATATAGTAGAAGAAGGGTTTGGGACACTTACAGGCCCTGAAAAGAAAAAACAGGTTAAAATACTTGTAACTCCAGATAAATCATTATTATAGATTTAAAATAATATTTATTGTTTCCCCCAATAAATAGCGAATCAAATAGTGGTTCGCTATTTATTCCCTTCAACAAAATATAAAAAGTGCTACCCAAGTTTAGGTAGCACTTTTTATATTTATTATTTAAATTCTAACTCCATTTTTGTTTACAAAGTTTGCAAATCTCATTTCAATTGTATCGTATATAACTCTTTCCTTAAATGCAATGTTTCCCTTAGGTATTACCAACTTAGCTTCTATATTTGATAATGTGCCGCATTTTGGTGCCTTAGATGCAAGCTTTGCCTCTACATCTTCAACATCATTTAGGTTTATACCAAGTAATTGTGTAATTTGGATAAGCACTTCAAGGTTTGATTTACCTGTTATAGGCTTAAATGCACTTTTAACATTTTGTACTTTTCTATCTGCGCGAGTAAATGTTCCATCACTTTCAGCATAGCTTACAAGTGGCAGCACTAAGTTTGATTCCTTTGCTGTATCCGTCATAAACATATCAAATGTTCCTAAAAAGTCTAGCTTTTTAAATGCATCCTTTGCTCTGTCATCTGCGGCTACAGGATCCTCACCTAATACAACAAGAGATTTTATGGTACCTTTTTCTATAAGGTCAAGCATATGATCTCCTTTTGAATCAAGTCCAAGGCCTAAGAATCCTTGGCTGTTGCATTTAGAGTCAAGCACTATTATTCCTCTATGAGGAGTTCCTACTTTTCCTGTAATAACTGCCATATCACATAATAGTTTTACTGCATCTTCAGTTATGGTATCGCCATCTATTACTATTATAGCTTTTTTAGCCTCACCATACATTGCTGCAATGCTCTTCATGTTATCAGTAACACATACATCTGATACATAGTTTTTAAGTTCTTCAAAGCTATTTGCTAAATCCTTAATATTATTTTCTTTTACATATTCCATATCTATTAAGGATTTTATTATGCCTTTTAGTAGATCCATACTATTTTCATTATCAATAGATATATTTGACCAAGCCTCAGCACGAGTTTTCTTATTGGATATTGATATAAGTTTCGCTTTTTCTAAAGAAGCATTTTTTATCTTAACTCCCATAACAGGATGATTTTCAGCAACCATTCCAACTGATAATATAACATCAGTGTTATATAATTCATCAAAGCTGTTAGTTGAGGAGCCATACCCTAAAACATCTTTAACTGCGTTAGCTGATGATTGTGTAAATGAACCCACGGTTGCTATTCCTAATTTATCTGCAATACTTTTAATTACATAGGCTTCTTCGTTTGTAAATCTTGGAGAGGCAGCTATTGCAACGCTTTCTTCCCCATAAGCAGATATTGCTGATTGAAGCTTCTTTACAAGATATAGGTATGCTTCATCCCAAGATGTTTCATTTCCATCTAGAATAGGCTTTTTAAGTCTTGTATCATCATTTATATGATAAATACCAAACCTACCTCTTGCACATAGTATTCCTTCATCTACGTCATGGTTTGGACGTGCTTTATACACGTAATCTCCCTTTGATTCTAATTTTAGATTACATCCTACGCTGCAGAAACCACATACAGATTCAGTGTTTTTAAGAGATACTGGAACTTGCTTTTTAACTGCAACTTTTTCCATAAGGGCTCCTGTAGGACATACATCCACACATTGACCACAAGATATACAATTACTTTCTTTAAGTGAAAGCTCAAATTCTGGACTTACTACTGAATCAAAGCCTCTGCCAACAAGACCAAGAGCTGTTATATCCATTATTTCATCGCAGGCTCTTACACAAAGTCCACAAAGTATGCATTTGTCGGGATTTCTTTCTATAAATGGATGATCATCTTTTATGCATCTTTTGTGTTTCTCACCATGTACATCTTCAGTATTTATATTAAACTCATGAATATATTTTAGAAGATCACATTCAAAGTAATCATGGCAGCCACATTCTAAGCAGCGGTGACTTTCTTTTACAGCTTCTTCTTCAGTTAGGGTGTTTGTAACCTGCCTAAAGTTGTGTTTCCTATATTCAGGATCTAGAGTTTTTAATTCAACCCTTGGCAGCTTTTCACGGCCAATAAGGGTTTCTTCTGTTATATCATTTTGCCTTATATAGTAAGGCTCATATTGAGGAATCATTTTGCCGTATAGGTAGCCATTAATTACTGCTGCAGCACTTTTACCTTGAGCTATAGCACCAATTGCAATCCCTGGGCCTGTAACTGCATCTCCACCTGCGAAAACTCCTGGTATATTAGTTTCAAATGTTCCTTCTTCAACATCAATGGTTCCATATTTTGAAAGCCCTAACCCTTTAATATTGTCGGCTTTTACCTTCTGTCCTATTGCTGCAATTATGGTATCTGCTTCGTATATAACTTCTGAATTAGGTATTGGCTCTGGTCTTCTTCTTCCTGAGCTATCTGGTTCTCCAAGTTTCATATTTTGGCATTTCAAGGTCAAGCCTTTATCTTCAATTACTTCAACTGGAGCTACAAGGTATACAAACTCAATGCCTTCCTCTTCAGCTTCTTTGATTTCAATATCTTCTGCAGGCATTTCCTCGCGGGTACGTCTATAAAGTACTGATACCTTTTCTGCGCCAAGTCTTACTGCAGTTCTAGCAACGTCCATTGCAGTATTGCCTCCGCCAACTACAATAACTTTTTTCCCTAAATGTACAGGTTTATTTAATGTAACATCTCTTAAAAAGTCAATTCCGCCAAGAACTCCTTCTGAGTCTTCACCAGCACACCTCATTCCAGAGCTTTGCCATGCGCCTATTCCTAGGAATACTGCGTCAAAGTTTTGCCTTAGATAATCCAAGGTTATATCCTTACCTAGTTTGGTGTTTAGCTTTATATTAACGCCCATATCTTTTATAACGTCTATCTCTTTATCGAGTATATCTTTTTTAGGAAGACGGTATTCAGGTATTCCATAGCGAAGCATTCCGCCAGGGTTTGGCATTGCTTCGAATATGGTAACATCATGACCCTCTCTTCTTAAAAAGTAAGCGTTTGAAAGTCCTGCAGGGCCAGAGCCTACAACAGCAATTTTTTTACCTGTTGTAGGTTTTACATCAATAGTGTAGCCATTTTTTTCTATTTCTCTATCACCTATGAAGCTTTTTATGGCAGCTATAGATATTGGATCATCTACTAGTTGTCTTCTGCACTCTTCTTCGCAAGGGTGAGGGCATACTCTTCCTATACTTGCTGGAAGTGGGAGTTTTTCTTTAACAAGCTTAACGGCTTCTTCATATTGTCCATTAGCAACAAGTCCTACATAGCCTTGACAGTCTGTATGAGCAGGGCAGGCTAGTACACATGGAGGACGGCAATCGCCTCTATGATCTGATACGAGAAGCTTTAATGCTGTTTTACGAGCTGAAATAGTCCTTTCAGTATCTGTTGTAACAACCATTCCATCTGATACAAGTGTTGCACAAGCTCTCGCAAGCTTTGGGCTTCCTTCAACCTGCACTACACAAAGTCCACATGCTCCATAAGGCTTTATCCTTTTGTCATAGCAAAGATGTGGTATTTCTATACCATTTTCTAAGGCTGCCTGTAATATATTTTTACCTAAAGACGTTTCAATTTCTCTACCGTTTATATTAATTCTTATATTAGTCATTTTTCACACTCCAATCTATTCAACTGTTACTGCACTGAAACGGCATACAGTCTTACAATTACCGCATTTAATGCATTTTGATTGGTCAATAGCATGAGGATTTCTTAATGTACCGGAAATAGCACCTGTTGGGCATTTACGAGCACATAATGTACACCCCGTGCATTTATCTTTATTTATAGAGTAGGATATAAGCGCTTTGCAGCTTTTAGCTGGGCATTTTTTATCCCTTATATGAGCAATATATTCATCTTTAAAATATTTCAATGTTGTAAGAACAGGATTTGGAGCTGTTTGTCCAAGTCCACATAGTGAACCATCTCTTACACTATATGAAAGCTCTTCAAGTTCCTCTAAGTCTTTTTCTTCTCCTTTACCTGCGCATATTTTTTCAAGTATCTCAAGCATACGCTTTGTACCTATACGGCAGTATATACATTTTCCGCAGGACTCTTTACATGTAAAGTCTAAAAAGAATCTTGCCATATCAACCATACAGGTGTCTTCATCCATTACTACCATTCCGCCTGATCCCATTATGGCACCAGTTTTATTTATCGAATCATAATCAACAGGGGTATCTAAAAGCTCAGCTGGGATACATCCGCCTGAAGGGCCACCCATTTGAACAGCTTTGAACTTTTTATCACCCTTAATTCCGCCGCCTATATCATAAATGACTTCTCTTAATGGCATTCCCATAGGTACTTCAACTAGTCCGCCGTTTTTAATTTTGCCTGCTAGAGCGAAAACCTTTGTACCTTTGCTTTTATCTGTACCGTATTTAGCAAAGGATGCACCGCCATTTCTAATTATCCAAGCCACGTTTGCATAGGTTTCAACATTATTAATATTAGTTGGTTTTCCAAAATAACCAGACTGCGCAGGATATGGAGGCTTTAATCTTGGCATACCCCTCTCTCCCTCTAAGGAAGCTATAAGAGCGGTTTCCTCACCGCATACGAATGCACCAGCACCTTTTTTAATGCTTATATTGAAACTAAAATCAGAGCCTAATATATTGTCTCCTAAAAGATTCCTTGACTTTGCTTGACTTATTGCAATTTCAAGTCTTTTAATTGCAAGTGGATATTCTGCACGAACATATATAAAACCTGTTTTTGCACCTATAGCATATCCTGCTATTATCATGCCTTCAAGGAGGGCATGAGGATCTCCCTCTAGTATGCTCCTATCCATAAATGCGCCAGGATCTCCCTCGTCGGCATTACATACAACATACTTTTCATTGCCTTTAGATTGCCTTGCCGCATTCCATTTAAACCATGTAGGGAAACCTGCTCCCCCACGACCCCTAAGTCCTGAAACCTTAATCTCCTCTATAACATCTTCTGGAGTCATTTCCTTTAATACTTTTTCAATGGCTTTATAGCCTTCGTTTTCTATATAGTTATTTATGTGTTCAGGATTAATTCTTCCGCAGTTTTTAAGAGCTATCCTTACTTGTTTATCAAGTATTGGATAAGGTTTATCAGAGGTTGATATTATATATTTGTCAATAGGATTTCCATCTTTTATATGAGATTCTACTATTTCTTTTGCCATCTTTTCAGTTACATTTCCATAGGTAAATACTTTGTCCCCATCTATTACATCAACTATTGGCTCATAGAAACACATGCCTATGCAGCCAGTGCTTTCAACTTCTATATCTGAATTTATACTTTGAAGTTCTGCCTTTAAAGCATCCATAACTTTTTTTCCACCAGATGCAATTCCGCAGCTTCCAAGTCCTATCTTAATTTTCATTAGCTGCACCCCCATTTTCTTTTTTATATATATTCTTGATTATATCTCTTGCAGATGATGGGGTTAATTTACCATAGGCCTCACCATTAACCATAATAACAGGTGCAAGACTGCAGCAGCCAAGACATGCAACATTTTCTAAAGTAAACATTCCATCTTTTGTAGTACCGCCTGGAGATATACCTAGTTCATCACAAATAGCTTCACCAATTTCTTCAGAGCCATTTACATGGCATGCAGTACCTTGGCATTGTAGTATTACGTATTTACCAACAGGTTCTAGCCTAAATTGAGTATAGAATGTAGCAATGCCGTATATTTTAGCCCTTTTGGTACCAGTTTTGTCGGCAATGCATTTTAGTGCATCTAAAGGAAGGTATCCATAGATATCTTGAGCTTTTTGCAAAATACTTATAATACTTCCGCTTTGTCCTTTGTATTCATCAAATAAAGGATTTAGAAGATCTAAATTGACTTTAGAGTCTGGAAAATTGCTTTCCATATTTTTTTCGCAATTATCGCAACACACTATATTCACCCACTTTTCCATAAATATATTTTTGCACTATGAAAGTAGTTTTCATAATGCTTAAAAAAAACCATATCAATTTTAATATTGCTGCTACTGTACAAATTACGACAAATATAATCATGAGGTATTTAAAAAGATACAATATATTAGCATAATTTGTGCTATAACGTTCTTGAATTATTATATCATAATAGTTCTTTGTAATGAAACAACACTAGTGAATACCTCCAAAATATTATAACATTTAATTGTTAAATAATCGACAATAAAATTAAGGGATTTTTTATTATATATGTTATTGTAAGTATTTATATGGCAGCAAACGGATTGGCTTATTAGTATATGCAAAGTATTAATAAATTTCATTATGTTATCAGCTTTGGATAGATATGCCGCAAACCTTGAATAATAAACGAAATAGCAGATTTTAGCGGAGAATATATGAATAACCATGAATTATTTATATATTCTATGGAAAGATATAAAAAAGGACTTTTATTCTAAAAACAAAAGTAGTATAATATAAATATGATAAAAGTTTAACAAACTAATATGGTGAAAGGATGATTTGTATGTGGGAAAGTACAATTAACATTAATGAGGTTAAAGAAATAAGAAGTAAAACTACAGTTTATTTAGGTGTTGGCGCTATAAAAAAGATAAATGACATAGCAGCAGAACTAAGTAAAAAAGGAATTAAAAATGTTATAGTTGTAACAGGAAAAGGTGCATACAAAAAAACTGGAGCATGGGATTATGTAGAATCAGCTTTAAAAGAAAACTCAATAGGCTATGCTTTATATAATAAAGTAACTCCAAACCCAGATGTTGATCAGGTTGATGAAGCAACTAAAATGGCACTTGAAATAGGAGCTACAGCAGTTATAGGTATTGGTGGAGGAAGCCCTATTGACACAGCTAAGAGTGTTGCAATACTTCTTTCATACCCTGATAAAACTGCAAGGGATTTATGCGAATTTAGATTTACTCCTGAAAAGGCGGCACCAGTTATTGCAATTAACTTAACTCACGGAACTGGTACTGAAGCAGATAGGTTTGCAGTAGTAAGTATCCCAGAAAAGAAATTTAAGCCTGCTCTTGCATATGACTGCATTTATCCTATATATGCAATAGATGATCCAAGTCTTATGACTAAACTCCCAAAGAATCAGACGTGTTATGTTTCAGTAGATGCTGTAAACCATGTATTTGAGGCTGCAACATCTAAGGTTACAAGCCCATATACAGTTTTACTTGCAAAAGAAACAGTAAGATTAGTAGGACATTACTTACCAATAGCCCTCAAAGACCCTGAGAATTTAGAGGCAAGATATTATTTAACATATGCTTCAATGATTGCAGGTATTTGCTTTGATAATGGATTACTTCACTTTACTCATGCACTTGAGCATCCATTAAGCGGTGTTAAACCTGAAATAACACATGGACTTGGACTTGGAATACTTCTTCCTGCAGTTATAAGACAGACATATGCTGCAGTGCCAGAGATAATAGCTGAAATATTATCACCTATTGTTGATGGACTTAAAGGAAATAAAGATGAAGTAGAAAAGGCTGTTTCAGGTATGGAAAAATGGCTAAATAGTGTTGGAATAACAGAAAAGCTTTCAGACCTTGGATTTAAAAAGGAAGATGTTGATAAACTTACTAATTTAGCATTTGAAACACCAAGCCTTGATTTATTATTAAGCATGGCACCAGTTGATGCTACAAAAGATGTTGTAAGAAAGATATATAGCGATTCACTATAATAACAAATAAGGTAAGAGATAAGAGATAATAGGTAAGAGGTAAGAGGTATAGCTTCAACTATTCACTCTTACCTCTTACTTTTTATCTATTATTAAAGCATCGTATCAAATACCATCATTACAATAAAACCAATAATTATACCATAGGTAGAAATCCTATAATTTTCTCCCCTGTGAGTCTCGGGAATTATTTCATCGCAGATTACAAATAGCATTGCACCTGCTGCGAAGGAAAGCATAAAAGGAAGAATAGATGTAGACAATTTAACTAAAAGTGCTCCAATTAAACCGCCAACTGCTTCAACAAGTCCTGTAAACAGTGTTATAAAAAAGGCTTTTCTTTTACTTACACCTTCAGATATGAGTGGGAAAGCCACAGCAGTACCTTCAGGAATATTTTGAAGGCCTATTCCAATGGCTATTGCAAGACCATCTTTAAAGTTTCCTGCACTAAAACTTACACCTACAGCAAGACCCTCAGGAAAGTTGTGAATGGTGATTGCTATAACAAATAGTATAACTTTATTTAGTCTAGAGCTTCTGCCTTCATACCCCATAATGGTATGAAAATGTGGTACTACTTTGTCTATAAGTCCAAGACACATTCCTCCACATAAAACACCTGCACATACCATAAATACTTTAAAAGGATCATAATTAGCAATATTAAGAGCAGGTATTAAAAGGCTAAAAGAAGATGAGGCAAGCATTACCCCTGCACTAAATCCAAGCAAAGTATCTGTATATCTTTCATTTAGCTCTTTAGTAAAAAATATAGGGATTGCACCTATTGCGGTTGCCGTCCCAGATATAAGACTTGCGAAAGCGCCTAACCCAAATTGATTCAAATATTTCCACCCCCAGTAGATATAGATAATGTCGTTCAATTAATAACGTTTATCATCTTACATTACTATAATACCACAAATAATGAGCAAATCTACCCTACATTATATAATAATATGGCTAATTGTTTTATTTTTGAAAATGATATATAGTAATAATAAATAGAAACAATCAAACAATTACGGGGGTGTTTTGCAAATGCAAAAAGCGATTGAAATACAAAGCCGAGGGCTAACTTTAAGAGGAATGATGCATGTACCTGATAACAGAAAAGGTAAAGTTCCAGCAGTTGCTATTTTCCATGGTTTTACAGGACATAAAATGGAGTCTCATTTTATATTTGTGAAGCTTTCAAGGGCGCTTGAGAAAAACGGAATAGCAAGTTTTCGCTTTGATTTTGCAGGAAGCGGGGAAAGCGATGGAGAGTTTCGTGACATGACCATATTAGGCGAACTTGCAGATGCTAACAATATACTTGATTATGTAAAAACTCAGGAATTTGTAGATTTAGATAAAATAGGGGTTATTGGCCTAAGCATGGGCGGAGCTGTTGGAAGTATGCTTGCATCAGAGAGAAAAGATGATATAAAAACCCTATGCCTTTGGGCGCCAGCAGGTAATATGGGAGAGATAATAAAAGAGCAAATGAAAGATAATAACATTGATGCTATAAGAAAAGCTGGATGGGTTGATATTGGAGGATTTTGTCTAGGAATAGATTTCATAGATGAAATAATTGGACTTAATATTTTTGAAAGAGCTAAAAACTACGATAAGAATGTACTTTTGATTCACGGGGATAAGGATCAAACCGTGGATATTAAAACATCAAATAGATATATGGAGTATTATAAAGACCGCGGATGTTTATATGTTGTCAAAGGTGGGGATCATACATTTACTAGTAAAGCTCTTGAAGATGAAGTAATTGGAAAGACTGTAAGCTTTATTACAGAGGAATTAAAATAGTCAAACAAAAGGGGCGATTTCGTGCCAGATTTTTATACTCATATACTTAATGGAATGGAGAGCTTAAAGAAGATAAGCGAGCCTGAAAGAGATATGATAAAGAGTATGGGAAATATATTTTATCTTGGGTGTATGGGGCCTGATATATTTTTTTATCACAATATAACGTCTAAAAGTGTTATAAAACTTGGAAGCAAAATGCATAGAGAGCATTGTGGTGATGTAATTGCATGTGGACTTAAAGGCGTAAAGGAAGAAAATGATTTTCATATGGATGAGAGAATGGCATACCTACTTGGATATATATGCCACTATGCCACGGATAGTGTGGCTCATCCATTTATATACAGCAGGGCAGGTATGTACAAGAAACATCAAAAAGAAACTTTTAAGTTTATAACTTCTCATAAGGAAATGGAACTTGCAATAGATTGTCATATGGCAAAGTATTTATATAACCAAGATATTAATCAGATAAAGATGTATGAGTTTATTGATGTTGGAGAAAGAATACCAGAAACCATTGAAAAAGGATATATTTCCGTACTAAAAAACTTTTTTGGAGATATTATAAGTAATTTAGGCCATGGATTTGTAAATGAGTCATATAACTGTATTAAAAAGGCGTGGGAATTTTTTTATGATCCTCATTTAAAGAAAAGGCGATTTTTAAAACCAACAGGCCTTTCAACCTTATTTTATCCAATAGACCCATATGACAAAGATTATATGAATGATAGTAAGGACAATTGGCCAGATCCTATTACAAATGACATAAGCAATAAGACGTTTTACGATATATTTGCGGATTCTGTTGAACTGGCATCAGATTTAGTAAATACTTCTATTAGATATTTAAAAGGAAGTATAAGCTTTGAATCTGTGAGGAGTGAAATAGGCAATCTTTCATTTTTAACAGGATTAGATGATAGCTTTGATACTAAACAGATGCAATATTTTAGGCCTATATTTTAGATAAAAAGGTTAGGCAGGTTTTGCCAAGCCAGAAGATTATGATTATCCCCTTGATTTATGAGCAGAATAATCATATAATGTACTAAATATAAATATATTCTATGACTGAAAGCAAGTAGGTTTAAGCACAAACTTTAAGAGAGCTGTATAAAGGTGTGATTACAGCAGTTTGATTAAGCTGAATGGGTTCATGAGAAGCAAGGTGAACTATCAATATTGATTTTTCAAATCAATATTAAGTAGCCTTTGCCGTTTGCCAGACGTTACTTTGGCTATAATGAGGTATCCACTATATTGTTGATTGTGGATACGAAATTAGGTGGTACCACGTTAATCCGTCCTATAGGCTTTTGCCTATAGGACTTTTTAGTTCCAAAATACAAAATATAAGATTTATTATATTGATAGGAGGATTTTTATGTCTGAAGAGAAAAAAGTTATTTTTAGCGGAATACAGCCCTCAGGGCACATTACACTTGGCAATTATTTAGGAGCACTTAAAAATTGGGTGGCACTTCAAGATGAATATGATTGTTATTATTGTATAGTTGATCTTCACTCAATTACAGTAAGGCAAGATCCTAAGGAATTAAGAAAGAAAACATTAGAGCTTTTGGCATTATATTTGGCAGCAGGTATAGATCCTGAAAAGAATACTATTTTTATACAATCTCATGTATCTGCACATGCTGAAGCTGCATGGGCATTAGGATGCTATACCTATATGGGAGAGCTTAGCCGAATGACTCAATTTAAGGATAAGTCTGCAAGGCATGCGGATAATGTAAATGCAGGATTATTTACTTATCCTGTTTTAATGGCTGCTGATATACTTCTTTATCAGGCTGATCTTGTACCAGTAGGCATTGACCAAAAGCAGCACCTTGAAATTACAAGAGACATTGCCCAAAGGTTTAACAGCGCATATAGCCCAACATTTAAAATACCTGAGGCTTATATAGGAAAAGAGGGCGCAAAGATAATGAGCCTTCAAGACCCTACAAAGAAGATGTCAAAATCTGATGAAAATGAAAATGCATTTATTACAATGCTTGATGATATTCCTACAATAAAAAGGAAAATACAAAGAGCCGTTACAGACAATATTGGTGTTGTGGCATATAATGATGAGCAGCTTGGTATTAAAAATTTAATATCAATATACTCAACCATAACAGGACTTTCTCCAGAAGATATTGTTAAAAAATATGAAGGCCATGGATATGCAGAGTTTAAGAACGATACGGCAGATGTTGTTGCAGAAGAAGTTGGAAAGGTACAAAAAAGATTTAATGAATATATTTCAAACAAGGATTATCTAGAACAGATATATAAAGAAGGAGCAGAAAAAGCATCCAAAGTTGCATTTAAGACTCTTAGAAAGATGTATAAAAAGATAGGCTTTATTCCAAGGGCATAAGATTTCTGTTCGGTATTATAATTAAAACGGAAATGAACCTTTCAGTCGAAAATCCCGTCTATATAAGTGAAGCCGACTTCAACACTATAAACGAGGAGGTGATGATATGGATGAATTTGAAATATTACTTGCAGAGTGCAGAAGCGCTGTCGAGCGTTTCGTATATTTTAGGCTGCCTATAAAAGCTGATGCAGATGATATACTGCAGGAAACTTGCCTGACGGCATATCAGAAATTCAGTATGCTGAAGGAAAAGTCGTCATTCAAGGCATGGATCATTAGCATTGCCCGCAATAAATGCAACGATTATTTTAGAAAACGGGCAAAAGCACTTGAGATTCCCCTTGATGCTGTCTCCGAAAAGGTCTTGTCATACGGGCGACACGGAATTACAGAAGTTGTCGTGGTTCGTGAGACCCTTGATCTGCTTGGTGATAAGGAGAAACAGATTTTATATATGTACTATTTTCGTGAGCTGCAACAGACGGAAATTGCGAGGCGCCTCGGCATCCCGCTCGGTACGGTCAAGAGCCGCCTGCATACTGCAAAAGCCAATTTCAAAGAGAAATATCCATATTCGCCTGAGACGAAAGGAGATTTTATTATGAAAAAGCTGCCTGAATATCTGCCTGACTATAATATTAAAAAAACCGATAAAGAGCCATTTTCAGTCAAATGGGAGGAATTGATGGGATGGTTCCTTGTCCCGAAGCTTGGCGAAAAACTGTCATGGGGTATGTATGATATTCCATCCAAAAAGTGTGATCATGTTTATGATATGCAAGTAACAGGACGTGCCGAGGTACATGGAATCGAAGGAGTTGAATTGACCGCAAGAGAGTCTGATTATTCCTTAAAAAACGAGGTAATCAATCGTACTTTTGTCGCTCAGTTGACGGATACTCACTGCCGCTATCTTGCTTCGCTGCGAACCGAAAATGGTATCAGAAAATACATTACGTTCCTTGATGGGGATGCTTTTTTGCCAAACTGGGGGTTTGGAGAAGACAACTGCGGAAACGAAATCAATTTAAAAAAGAAAGAAGATATTATCAGAAACGGAAATGAGGTGAAAAGCGCTGACAAGCCGTTCCTTCTGGATATTGTCGGACGCTATGATGTAACTATAAACGGAGAACTTTATGATACTGTATGCGTTATGGATATTGAAACCTACAATCCGGGCGTTGTTTCCGAGCAATATCTTGATAAAAATGGACGCACGATTCTTTGGAGGCGCTTCAACCGCGATGACTGGGCATTCGACCAATACAAGCAGAAATGGAGCGAAAAACTACCATATAATGAACGCCTGACTATCAATGGTCAAACCTATGTACACTGGTACGACTGTATTACAGATTATATTCTATAAAAGTACACCCGGACTAGCTCGCCAGTCCGGGTGTACTTTTATATATCTTTGTAGGCATTATTTTTTATCATTATATATAATATCTATGATTTTTATTATAAGCTCTACTGCTTTTTCCATAGAGGATACTGGTATATATTCATATCTTCCATGAAAATTAGCACCTCCAGTAAAAAGGTTAGGTGTTAAAAGTCCCATATATGAAAGCCTTGAACCATCCGTACCGCCTCTTATTGGGCTAATCTTTGGCGCAACACCAATACTTTCCATAGCCTTTTTAGCTGTATCAATAATATACATATTTTCTTTTATTTTGTCTGCCATATTATAGTATTGATCTTTAATATCAATAATTACAGTATCTTTTCCATATTTTTTATTAAGAATCTCTGCAATTTCAATAAACTTATTCTTTTTGGCTTCTAGTCCATCCATATGGAAATCTCTTATAATATATTTTATAGTTGCTTTATCAACATTACCTTCAAAATAATCAACATGATAAAAACCTTCATAGCCTTCAGTAGTGGAAGGTGTTTCATTTTGGGGAAGGAGTGCTAATAGTTCATTACCAATTAGTACAGAGTTTTTCATTATATTTTTTGCAGATCCAGTATGGACACTTACTCCATTTATAGTAATTGTAGCTTTTGCAGCATTAAAGTTTTCATAGTTAAGATCGCCTAACTCGCCGCCATCTAATGTATAGGCAAAGTCAGCGTTAAACTTTTGTACGTTAAAAAAGTCAACTCCACGGCCAACTTCCTCATCAGGAGTAAAACCAACTCTTACATCCCCATGTTTTATCTCTGGGTGATTAACAAGATACTCCATAGCCGTTACAATTTCAGCAACTCCTGCCTTATCATCAGCACCAAGAAGAGTTGTACCATCTGTTGTAATTATGGTATGGCCTTTATATTTTTTTATACTTGGAAATTCATCAGTTGATAATATTATATTTTCTTCTTTGTTTAAAACTATATTATTTCCATCATAATTTTTTGTTATAATTGGATTTACATTGCTATCAGATATTTCCGGACTTGTATCAACATGGGAAATAAAGCCAACAGTAGGCACCTTTTTGTCTATGTTAGAAGGGAGTGTTGCAAACACATACCCATACTCATCCATTGAAACATCAGAAAGACCAATAGATTCAAGCTCGCCCGCTATATGACTAAGCAGAACCCTTTGCCCTTTTGTGCTTGGAAAGGCTTCCACGTCATCTTCTGATTGAGTGTCATATTTTACGTAATCTAAAAATCTGTCAATTATATTTTTCATAACATATCACCTCTTTGTATTAAATTTACCACTTTAGCCCCACCGTGTAAAGGAAGCTAGGTAAATTGTTAAATTAATTTAGCAATTGCAAATAGTAAATTGTATTTCCAAAAATATTTTAATATATATAGATATATAAAATATTTTTGGAGGATTTAATGAAAAAAGTAGGAGTAGTTTTAATTATTGTGTTTATATATTTATTTGGTATATTTGCTTTAGGTAAAAGTATAGAGGCGCTTAATAATAATCTATATATTGATAACACAAATCACGGATGGGGGGTTAAAAAAAATAGCGAACATAAGCAGCCTGAAGTGCCAAAGGATGTTAAAGATACAATGGAGAAGTATAACTGTATATATGTAGGAGATAAAGATAAGAAATATTTGTATTTAACAATAGACTTAGGGTATGAATCTGGAAATACATCGGCCATATTAGATGTGCTTAATAAAAATCATGTATTGGCAACATTTTTCATAGTATCTTCTTATCTTGAAAAAAACAAGGACATAGTAGATAGAATAGTAAAAGAAGGCCACTCAATACAAAATCATACTACAAATTATGTGAAATTAAATACATTAGATGATAATTCGGTAAGGAAGGAGATAATGGATTTGCATAACATAGTCAAAGAAAGATATGGAATATCTATGAAATATCTAAGGACTCCATTTGAGGAATGGTCCGAAAGGGTACTTAAAATAGCAATGGATGAAGGCTATAGAACCGTATTTTGGAGCGTGGCATGTGTGGATTGGGTGGAAGATAAAGATGCTAATTATATATATAGCTCTATTATGAACAACCACCACAATGGTGCAGTGATTTTAGTTCATTCAATATCAAAAAGTAGTCCTAATGCCATAGATATGATAGTCAGTGATTTAATAAAAAAAGGTTATGAATTTAAGCTATTAGACGAATAAGTTTATATGGCTGTATCTCTAAGTTAACACATATGTAATAAATACTTAGGCTATTTATGTTATAATATATAAAAAAATACTAAAGTGTTTTATATAAGCGGAAGAGTGAATTAATTAAAAACTAATGTAAAGAGAGGGAATAAAGTGAGAAAAAATAACAAATATTTAATATCCGTAATTTTTGTTTTAAGCTTAGTACTATTAAATACTGGGATGGGTTCTTCTGCAAATGCTGCAGGGAGGGATCGCATAGGTGGCAAAAATAGGTGCTCTACAGCAATTGAAATATCAAAGTCAGGTTGGAATGATGGGTCTGCATCAAATGTAATACTTGCAACATCAGCAAGCTACCCTGATGCACTATGCGCCGCTCCCCTTGCTAAAAGGCTAGATGCGCCAATACTTCTTGTAGAAAAGTCCACACTAAGCCAGGAACTTGAAAATGAGATTACAAGGCTTGGAGCTAATAATGCATACATAATTGGAGAAAAAGACGTTATATCAGATTCATTTAAAGAAAAACTTGAACAAAAGGGGATAACAGTTCATCGCATCGGTGGAAAAGATAGGTATCAAACATCACTTGAAATAGCAAAATATATGTATTCTAACTCAGGGTATATAGAAACAATTGCAGTTGCAACTGGAGAGGATTTTCCTGATGCACTATCTATTTCATCCATTGCAGCATGCAAAGATATGCCTATATTACTAACATCAAAAAAACAATTAGATGAGGATATAGTAGATTTTATAAAACTAAAAAATGTTACAAATTCCTATGTAGTAGGAGGGGACAAGGTTATTGGTGAAAATATACTATCAAAGCTTCCATCTCCAAAGAGATTAGCTGGGGCAAATAGATATGAAACCAATATAGAAACTTTAAAAGAGTTTTCAGATAATCTAAACTATGATACTGTATATGTTGCAACAGGATACGATTTTCCTGATGCGTTATCAAGTTCATCCCTTGCAGCAAAGACAAATTCTCCCGTGGTTTTGACTACAAATAGCCCTTATAATATAACTAATAATTATATTCTGTCAAACTTTAATAATATAAAAAATGTTGTTGCAATAGGAGGGGTTAATGCGGTACCTGATTCAACATTAAAGATGCTAAGCCCAAGGATTTCTTCTATAGGAGATGAAACCTATTCTATTGCACCAGGGGATAGCTTTTTTTTAAAAGAGAACATGGAAGCAAAACTTGACAATGGATATAAAGTAAAGGTTCCAGTTACATGGGATACAGATTATGTAGATACATCTGAAGCAGGATATTTCGAGTTTTATGGAACGGTTGATGGATATTCTAAGACTATTAAAGTAATACTAAATATATTAGATAAATACAAACATCCTATAATGGGACAAGCAGATCTAACTGCAGAACAAATGGCAAAGTATTTGTTAAGCAAAGAAGAAGATCCTAAAATAAATCCCAAAGAGGGCAGTGCACCCTATGTAGATGTTGTAGAATTTGCTCAGATGTTTTTAGATGAAGGAGCAGCAGAGGGAGTTAGGGGAGATATAGCCTTTGCTCATTCCATAAAAGAGACGGGAAACTTTAGATTTGGTGGACAAGTACTTCCTGAGCAGTATAATTATGCAGGTATGGGAGCTACAAATAATAGCCCAGTAGGAAAGGGTGCATGGTTTAAAGACCAAAGAGAAGGAATAAGAGCCCAGATACAGCATCTTAAAGCATATGCAACAAAGGTTTCCCTAAATAATGAGTGTGTAGACCCAAGATATGATATACTTGTGCAAAAGGGGTATATTGGAACAGCACCTAATTGGGAGGATTTAAATGGTAAATGGGCAGTACCTGGGGATGGATATGGTGAAAGTGTATTGAGTATATACGAAAGAATTAAGACATTTAGATAAACAAAAGTTGGGTTTAAAATTTAATTTTAAACCCAACTTTTATTTATTTAGAAATATCATCCTAACCTTTTTTCTATTTCTTTTCTGATATCTTCAGGTGTCATTCCATTAGCTTCAATAACCGAGGTTTTAGCAACTGTAGAATGAATCCCTAAAAGGTTTGTATCCATTCCAGATATAACTACAGCATCAAAACCATCTATAAAATCCTTACTATTTTTTTGCTCAGAGCTGATCTCATCCACGTTAAAGCCATGAATTGTTAAGTATTCTTTTACATTAGACAGTCCCTTTTCTACAGCAATGTTCTTCATATTATATTAGGCCTCCTGCTTTTCTATTTAGTTTTAGTATCCGTAAAACATAAAAAAATATTCAATAGCAAATTGATATAAAACAATAATGGACACACCTTATGTACGATGTGTCCATTGCTTAAATATATGATGCAGTCCATGGTATGCCATTTGCATCTTCTATATGTATTTAAATCTACAACGTTTAAAGCCTCATTTTATTTAATACTTTTCTTTCCACCTTGGATAACTTGTATTTGTAGCTCATTATTTTCAACATTAGAAGATAGTGTATCAATTAGCGGGAAATCAACTAAAATTAAGTAAGTACCTAAAATTGGTAAAACTTGAAATGCAATATTATAGGTGTAAAATCCCATGGCCTATAAAATGCCATGGGATTTTTAGCTTGAATCTAATATTTTATAAAGTTACCCTGTATTTATTCATTAGTGTACTGAAAATCTCTGCTGAGGTTGGTGGAGTATAGGTTATAGCATTTGCACCTGCAGCTATTGTTTCTCTAATAGTATCATCAGTAGGCCCTCCTGTTGCAATTATTGGCACATCAGGAAGCTCCCTTCTAATACTTCTTACAATGTTAGCGGTATTTCTCGCTCCTGATACATTAAAAATACTTGCTCCAGCCTCAATCCTTGATTTAAAGTCTTCTGCTTCAGATACCACTGTAACAACTATAGGTATATCAATTGTATCTCTAACCTCTCTTAGTACCTCATTTGATGTAGGAGCATTAACAACAACCCCTATTGCACCCTGAAATTCAGCATCAAGTGCAAGGTTTACTACTCTTTTTCCAGTTGTTATTCCACCACCTACGCCGCAGAAAACCGGCATTTCGGCAATCTCCATTATTGCATGAGTAATAGTAGGCTGAGGGGTGAAAGGATATACAGCTATAACTGCATCTGCATTAGTATTTCTTATAATAGCTACATCCGTTGTAAAAACAATTGATTTTATTCTCTTTCCAAATATAAGAATACCATTAGCTTCTCTTATTGAAAGAGGCAGCTCAATCATATGGCTTCTTAAATTTCCCTTAATTTCAGGTATTATTTTTCCTCCCATGACAACCATCCTCCCATTAATTTATTGTTACTACCCACTTTTAAAACCTTTTAAACGGTATTATAAATAAAATATTAATCTTATATATTTTTTTATACTTATATGTGATTGTCCACTATGCTTTTCTGTACCTTATATTCTACATTATATTTTGCATTAAATCTATAATCAAGAAACACTTTTATTTGCACAAATACAATTTTTGTTGAGTATTATGTATAGAAATACATTTATTGAGGTGAAATATTTGCTTGATCCTATAAGTCAATTACCACAAATGATTCCCTATGCTCAGGCAACCCCCTGTAAATATGCAAGGGCCTATGTACTCGATCAGCCATATACCTGTGTAGTATCTCCAAGTGAAGCAATAAAAAGGGGAACCATATTCCCATTCTTATTAAAAAGCTATATCTATAGTTTGGAAAAAGCTAACCAGGGGGGATCTGCATGGTAGGAAAAGAATGTAAAGAGCTTATGAGTAAAATTTGTGAACTAGAATTTGCAGCCATAGACTTAAATCTTTACCTTGATAATCATCCAACCTGTCAGCAGGCCATTACTGATTATAATACCATATCACAAAATCTTATGAGCTTAAAAAAGATATATGAAGCAAACTATGGCCCATTAACAAACTATGGAACTTGTTTAAGTTCTTACCCTTGGAGATGGGTTGATGAACCATGGCCATGGGAAATAGAAGAGTAGGAGGACAGGTATATGTGGTTATATGAGAAAAAATTAGAATATCCAGTTAGAGTAAAAAATAAAGATCTAAGAATGGCAAAAAATATAATAACTCAGTATGGCGGCCCAGATGGTGAGCTCAGTGCCTCGCTAAGGTATCTTACGCAGCGTTACAAAATGCCTACAGGGAAAACCAAGGCTCTACTTAACGACATAGGCACGGAGGAACTTGCCCACGTAGAAATTGTCTGCTCAATAATATATCAATTAGTAAAAGATGCAACCCCTGAGGAGTTAAGAGCTGCTGGCCTTGATGGTTATTATTCTCAGCATGATAATGGGATATTTCCAATAGATGCAAATGGCATACCATGGACTGCATCATATATTCAAGCAATGGGTGATCCTATAACAGATTTAACTGAAGATATGGCGGCAGAGCAAAAGGCTAGAACCACTTACGAACACCTTATAGCACTTACAGATGATCCTGATGTTAAAGACCCTTTAAAGTTTCTATGGGCAAGAGAGGTTATACATTTCCAACGCTTTGGAGAAGCTTTAGTTGATGTACAGCACTATTTCGATAGCAAGAGAGTGTTTTAAATATAATGGGCACATCGTACATAAGGTGTGCCCATTATTATGGTAAATATATCAATAATTTTCCCGATAGTTTATTGCTGAAGGTGGAGCTTTATTATCTGCAACAAAATTCAGCGTTGAACCGCAATATTAACCAATTCTTTATGGTATGGTATTTGTATAAACAACCGCCTTATTTCTGCCTATATTTTTAGCACTATATAGTGCATCATCAGCTGCTTTAATAACCTCATTTACCGTCATATTAACTTTAGGGTCTTTATAACAAGCACCAATGCTTGTGGTTACATGTATAATGTTATCATCTGCATAAAATTTATTGTTAAATACATTTTCTCTAATTCTTTCACATAAAGGGTATATATCTTCGTATTTTACATCAGGAAGTATTATACCGAACTCTTCTCCACCATACCTGCCAACAGTATCTCCTATGCGTACTGATTTTGATAGCACAAATGATAACTCTCTAAGAACAGAGTCTCCTGCCATATGTCCATAGGTATCGTTAATATCCTTAAAAAGATCTATATCAATCATAATAAAACAAATTCCAGTATTTTTGCGATCTGCTGATGCAATCTCTTTTTCAAGCATTTCAATAAGCAGTCCATGGTTATATAATCCTGTAAGAGCATCTTTTACGGCTGCTTCCTTTAACATATCTTGATAAGACTTAAACCTAAGTGCTGATTGAACCCTTGCTATAACCTCATCTTCATCTACAGGCTTTTTAATATAATCAAAAGCCCCAAGCTCAAGTGCCTTTTTTAAATCAGAGCTATCGGTTTTTGCTGTTACCATAATTACGGGTATATCTTTAAGATCGTAATCCTGCTTTAGGAGTTTGCAGACTTCAAATCCATCAATTCCAGGCATCATAATATCAAGCAATATAATATCAGGCATAATTTCTCTAACAATATCAATTGCAGTATATCCATCACTTGCAGAATACACATCATATCCCTCATCTTCGAGTATTTCTGTCAGCAATTTGATATTCAATCTTGTATCATCAATAACAAGTATTTTTGTGTTCATATAATCTATCTCCTATTCATTTATAATCAATAAAATGCTTGCATTTTTACTGATTTATGCCCTGATATTCTGTAGGCAGGCATAATGTAAAGCAACTTCCATTTCCAAGTTTACTAGTTACAGTAATTTCTCCTCCAAGCATTTCTGCATAACTTTTACTCATTGGAAGTCCGAGGCCTGTTCCACCTGCTTGCCTTGTGGTTGAGCCATCAACTTGCCTAAATCCATCAAATATAATCTTTAGGTTTTCACGGGATATGCCTATACCTTCATCTTTAATACATATATAATACTTATCATCTTTCATATCTACACTAAGTCTAACAGTTCCTTTTTCAGAGTATTTAAATGCATTGCCTAATAGATTGTTTAATATATGTTTTACTTTATCTTTATCGCTTACAATTGGCATATCAGTTGTAGAGTTAAATTTCTGTTCAAACATAATTGGTTTACCACATGAGAATATATTCACATTGCTAATTACATCATATATTACTTCTACAAGATTAAATGCCTGTATTTCAACATCCATATTACCAGCTTCAATTATGGAATAGTTGAGAAGATTTTCAATTAAGTTTAGCAGGTGTTTCGCCTGATCCCTTACAATCATTAGATTCTCTAGCTGCGCTTTTGGCATTATATTAGAACTTTTTTTAATAACCCTGTTAGTAAATCCTATTATAGAGTTTAATGGGGTTTTTAGTTCATGGGAGATATTTGACAAAAATTCACTTTTTAATCTGTTTGCTTTTACTGTTTCAGAGGTTTTAATTTTAAGCTCTTCATTCTTATTTCTTAATTCTTCTTCTCTTAGATGAATTATAGACTCCATTTTATTAAAGTTATCTACTAGCATGTCAAGTTCTGTATCAGTTTTTATATCTATAGGCTCTTGATAGTTTTGTTCTATAATATTTTCTGTAGATTTTATTAAAAGGTTAACAGGCTTTAACACCTTTTTACTTAAAATTAATGCAAGAAATATACCTATTATTAATACAAATATGGATAGCACTTTTGTTGCCCATATTAAATCATTAATTGGCTGCATTTGTTTATTTTCTTCAAATTCAACAATTAAGCCTGCGTTTAGAGGATCAATCCATTCGAAGGACCCAAATACCATTTTATCTTCATGATTCTTGTATATTTCAGATCCTTCTTTTTTATCTATAACATTGTCTACAGCCTCTGAACTAATTTTATAATTATCACCTAAATCAGCCCCATTTGTAAAGTCTTTTATAAATTTATTACTAGTTATTAAAATGCCTTCTTTATCTACAAGATAGGCATTACTTAACCCGCTAAGATCCATGTTATCCATTAGCTTTTTAATGTGCTCAAGCTCAATTACTGCTGCAAGTACATATTTTGGTTTTTCATCTATATATATAGGAGTGCTGATTATAATAACAGGAGCCTTAGAAATTAAATCTCTATCAAAGCTAGTTACTATTGTTCTACCATTCATACTATCTTTAAAAAAGGATTTATCAGATAAGTTTTTAGTGCTGGGTTCGTGTATGCAGTTGATAATATTTCCTTCATTGTCTAATATCATAATATCGCTATAATCGTTATCTTGATATAACTTTTCAGTTGTTATATCTTTTATTACTGGAGAGCTTAAATCATCTTTACCTAATTTACCTAGCAGGTATGCATGATTTTTTATATCATTCTCCTTTGCATCAATCCAAGATTTTAAAGTTCTTGATACATTACAACGGTGGATATTGGCAGTATTTAGTTGCTGCTTTTCTAGTGAGGTTTTGGTTGTAGTTACAAGTACTGAAGATATTATTATAAATGTAGTAAAAATAATTATAAGGAAAGCAAGAAATTGTTTTATGAACAATTTACTTTTTATTAGGTCTTTCATATTCTCCTCCTTAGTATTATTATCATTTGTTATAATAAATAATTGTTTAGGAATCTTTGTATAGTATCAGTTTAATATAAATTGTATAATTATTAAAGCCAAATTATGAATTATTTACATGATTACTAGGTTATACTGTTTATGGATTATACTATTTTAATGGCTATATAGTAGTATTTTGTTAAAATGTAGTTAGTGCCGGTATACAAATAGTTTAGTTTAAAGGGAAGTGTCTATATGACTATGCAGATACGCATGATGAATAAAAATGGTATTGTTACAACAAAGATAGCTAGGGAGCTTATGACTATTTCAGAAGGAGGCAGAATAGATACTGTTTCAGGGTATGCCAAAAGGTTTGATACTGCAAGAGGTACGGTACAGGAAGTAATTAAGCTATTAGAAAAAGAAGAATGTGTTAAATTTCTAAAGAGAGGACACCTTGGTACATTTATTACATTTGCTGATTATGAAAAACTATGGCAATTTACAAATTGGGGAGTTTTAACTGGTGCATCTCCGCTTCCATACACAAAAAAACATGAGGGAATAGCCACAGCTATTTATCATCAAATGCAGCAGAGGCACATACCATTTAGTTTTGCATATATGCAAGGTGCAGCCAATAGGGTTAGGGGACTTTTAGACCATAGATATGACTTTGCTATTTTAAATAAAAGATCTGCCATAGAGTTTATTTCAAACCATAAAGAGCTAGAAATAATAATAGAATTTAAACCTCAAAGCTATTTAAGTGGATATGCAATTTTGTTTTCTAAAGCAGATAACAATGAAATCTCAAATGGCATGAAGGTTGGATTAGATAATAATTCTCCCGATCATGTGGTACTTACAGAAAAAATATGCCTTGGGAAAAATGTAGAGTATGTAAACATATCTTATAGTCAAATGATACCAAGTTTGCTAAAGGGAGATATAGATGCAGCAGTTTATAATGAGGACGTAATAACCAAGCCTGAATTAGAAGGGGTTATATCATATAAAAGCATAAACTTAAAAGATCATGTAGATAATGAGCAGACAAAAGCAGTCATATTAATAAATAATGAAGCCTTTGGAGTAGAAAATTTGCTAAAGCAGATTATAAACATAGAAGATGTAGACAAAATACAAAGAGAGGTTATCTCAGGAAATATAATACCAACGTATTAAGGCTATAACAATCCATTATATATTGTAAGTGAAATGTATTGAAGTAAAGTAAATAGTATAGTACAATCAAAGTACAAAATAGTGTACATTGTATCAAAATACTTATTACAAATAATGGAGGTATAAACGTGACGGATGAAAGATTAATTAAGGATTTAAAATTAATAGTTGACGAATCTCAGGTATTAACAGACGAATCAACACTTGCTCAAAAGTCAGTTGATTTATATGCACTTCGTCTTTTGCAAAAACATATGGGGTGGAAACCCAAAAAACCTGTATGTGTAGTAAAGCCAAAAACAGTTGATGAGGTTTCTAAAGTACTTAAATATTTAAATGATAACAATGTACCTACAATTCCATATGGTGGAGGATCAGGAGTTCTTGCTGGAGCAGAGACTAGGGTCGACGGAACTGTAGTAATTGACGTTAGCAGCCTAAATAGTATTGTTGAATTAAATGAGAATAACATGACGGTAACTGTTCAAGGTGGAACATTTTTAAAGGATCTTGAATCATGGCTAAATGAAAGAGGGTACATTACAGGCCATTATCCACAATCTATAGATTTAGCACAAGTAGGTGGACTTACTGCAACTCGGTCTATTGGGCAGTTTTCAACTAAATATGGGGGTATTGAGGATTTAGTATTAGGAATTGAAGGAGTACTTCCAAATGGTGAGATTGTAAAGATTAAATCTAATCCAAGACGTGCAATAGGACCAGATCTTCGCAACCTATGGATAGGATCTGAAGGTATGATAGGCATTATAACTGAAATAACAATGAAGGTATTCCCAAAGCCTGAAAAAAGGTGGCTTCAAGCATATACCATACCTACAATGAGAGAGGGATTAGATATAATAAGAAAAGTAATGCACGCAGGGTACAGGCCAGCAGTAGTTCGCCTTCATGACTGGCTAGAATCAGAAAAGCCTTATGGCGCTTTTATGAATGAGGGTGAGAGCATTCTTTTATTCTTATGTGAAGGCTCAAAAGAGTTATGTGATATGGAAGAGACATGTATTGATTCTATTGCATTTTCATCAGGGGCAAAACCTGTGGGACCTAAGCCTGTTGAGATATGGTTTAAACATAAAAATGATGCAGCAGATGAATATGAAAACTATGGGAAGATGGGGGCCCTAGTTGATACAATTGAAATATCGGCTAATTGGACTGGGATTGTTCAAATATATGAGGAAACTTGTCAGCGCATATATAATGAGGTTCCCGAGGCAGTCTATTTTTCAGGACATTCATCTCATAGCTATTGGAGTGGAACAAATATATACTTCCAGATGGGAGCTATTCCAAAGAAGAATATTGAAGATGCTGAGCGTATATATTATCAAATGTGGCAAATTGTTATGGATACAACATTAAAATATGGCGGATCCATTGGGCATCATCATGGAATTGGAAAGCACCGTACAAAATGGCTTCCTAATGAACTTGGTTCATCTTATGTTATGATGGAGAAAATAAAAGATGCATTTGATCCAAAAGGCATTATGAATCCAGGAGTTATTATTCAAACGAAATAGTACAATCGCCCCGTTTATATTTTAGCGGGGCTTTTTAATAATATATACTAAAGTAAGGCGGTGGCAAAATGGAATTCATGGTTTGCATAAAGCAAGTTCCAGATTCTATGACAATTGATATAAACCCTGAAACAGGATCCTTAATTAGGGAGAGTGCAGGGGCTAAAATAAATCCATATGATTTAAGTGCTATAGAGGCGGCACTGCAAGTTAGAGAAAAAACAGGAGGAAATATACATGCTTTAACAATGGGACCTAAACAAGCAAGGTTTGCTATTCGTGAAGCACTTGCCCTTGAAATAGATAATGGATGGATTGTTACAGATAAAAGCTTTGCAGGCTCTGATGTACTAGCTACTGCATATACACTGTCCCAGGCAATACTTAATATAACAGAACCTGATATTATATTTTGCGGGAAACAATCAACAGACGGAGATACTGCTCAGGTTGGACCTGAAATAGCAGAACTACTTGGTATACCACATGCATCCTATGTAACAGAGATAAATCATGTAGATAAGGATTATATTATAGTAACCTGCAATATGGGAACATATAAAGAAGTTTTAAGACTTTCTACTCCGTGCCTTGTATGTATTGAAATGGAAGCCTATACACCAAGGATATCTTCACTTAGAAATAAAATTTCATCTCAAAATAAGGCAATAAATGAGTTAAGCATTGGGAATTTAAAAGATAAGGACAAGGATAACTATGGTTATAAAGGTTCTCCAACAAAGGTAAGAAAAATATATGTGCCAAAGGTTAAAAGAGAATCTAAGATAATAGATGGGGATGTAGATAAAATAATAGATGAATTAATTGAAAAGCTAAATGAATGGGGGTGTTTAAATGAGTAATCAATATACCCCTAATGATATTATTACTGTATTTATTGAGCACAATAATAACGAGATAAATCAAGTGGGCTATGAACTTATAGGAAAAGCAAGAGAATTGGCAGCTAAAAATAATATGAAGGTATTTGCAGTATTAGCATTAGGTGCAAGAAATGAAAATGATGAATTAGATCTAGAATTATTAGAGCATTTAGTTGATCATATAGATATATATAAATATAATGATTGCTTAAATTTAAATGTGCTAGACTATTGTGATTGCTTAAAAAGTAACATATATGAAAACAAACCAATAATTGTATTAGTTGGCGCCACGCCTATTGGGAGGAGCTTTGCACCAAGGGTTGCAGCCCATTTTAAAACAGGCATAACGGCAGATTGCACTGGGCTTGAGTTTTCCGAGGAAAAAGAGTTTATTCAAATAAGGCCGGCCTATGGTGGAGATGTATATGCAAGAATTGTAACACCAAAATCTTTTCCTCAAATGGCAACTGTTAGGCCAAAGATTATGGAAATGCCTCAATATAGAAATAATAATAAAGCATCTATTAAGGTTTATGGGTATAGAAAATCTAATAATGAAATAAGTATATTAAAAAAGGAAAGGCTAGAAGAAGTAGGTGAGAAAATTGAAGATGCAAAAATTATTGCTCTAGCAGGTAATGCGATAAAATATAAGTATGATTTAGATATAATAAAAAAATTGGCTAAGCTTCTTCATGGAGAGTGGGCAGCCACACGTCCTTTAGTTGAGGGTGGCCTTGCAAGTTACGATAGGCAAGTCGGTATAAGCGGTAAAACCATAAGACCTGATTTAGTTATAGCATGCGGTGTATCAGGTACTTCTCAAACATTATCAGGCATAGAAAAGGCAAAAAAAATAGTTGCAGTAAATATTGATAAAAATGCACCCATATTTAAAAATGCGGACATAGGAATAATATCTGATTGGAAACAAGTAGTAGAAGAATTAATAAACAAGATAAGCTATAAAGACGCTGCTGCATTTAAGAAGAGCATTTACCTTGACAGTATTTGAACATAGTTATAATATTGAACTAATAAATATTGCATATAAAATTAACAAAAATGTATTATTTGTAGATACGAAGGGAGAAAAAAATGCCAAAAAGAATATGGGAAGAAAAGTGCAACCTTACTATGCTTACAGACTTTTATGAAATAACTATGGCAAATGGTTATTTTGAAAATGGACTTTATGACAAGATTGCATACTTTGATATGTTTTTTAGAAAGATTCCTGATGATGGCGGCCTAGCTATAATGGCAGGGGTGAAGCAGCTTATTGAGTACTTTGAAAATTTAGAGTTTGAGGAAGAAGATATAGAATTTCTAAGAGGCAAAGGTATATTTAGCGAGGAATTTCTAGAATATATTAAGGACTTTAAATTCTGCTGTGATGTATGGGCTATTCCAGAGGGTACGCCTATTTTTCCACAAGAACCAATTATAATAGTAAGAGGGCCTGTTATGCAGGCTCAATTTGTTGAAACAATGGTTCTTCTTACAATTAATCATCAAAGCCTTATTGCAACAAAGGCAAATAGGATTGTAAGAGCTGCTCAAGGAAGGCCTGTTATGGAATTTGGATCAAGAAGGGCTCAAGGGTATGATGGAGCAATACTTGGAGCAAGGGCAGCATTTATTGCAGGATGCAGCGGTACTGCATGTACCATAGTTGATAGAGACTTTAATATACCAGCTCTTGGTACAATGGCCCACAGCTGGGTACAGCTTTTCCCAACAGAACTTGATGCTTTTAGGGCTTATGCAAGGATATATCCAGATAACTGCCTGCTTTTAGTGGATACGTATAATGTGTTAAAATCAGGAGTTCCAAATGCAATAAAGGTATTTAAAGAAGAGATAGTGTCAAGAGGATTTAGACCAAAAGGGATTAGGATAGATAGCGGTGATATAACATATCTTTCAAAGCATGCAAGAAAGATGCTTGATGATGCAGGTTTCCCTGATTGTACAATAGTAGCATCTAATGCACTAGATGAGTACATCATAAGGGACTTGATTGCACAAGGCGCAAAGATAGATTCCTTTGGAGTGGGAGAAAGACTCATTACATCAAGGTCTGAACCTGTATTTGGAGGGGTATACAAATTATCTGCCATAGAGGAAAATGGAAAGATAATACCTAAGCTTAAGGTTAGTGAAAATATTGAGAAGATGACAAATCCTTGCTTTAAACAAGTATATAGGCTATATAGCAGAGATAACGGCAAGGCAATAGCAGATGTAATTACTCTTCATGATGAGGTAATTGATGATACAAAACCATATGTAATATTCCATCCTGTACAAACATGGAAGAGAAAGACTATAGAGAACTTCTATGCAAAAAAGCTGCTAGTTAGAATATTTGATAAAGGAAAGTGCGTGTATAAAAGCCCTGATATGGCAGAGCTAAAAGAATACTGTAAGGAGCAGGTAGATACTTTGTGGGATGAAGTATTAAGGTTTGAAAATCCCCATGAATATTATGTGGATTTGTCAAAATCACTTTGGAAAGTAAAGCAGCAACTTTTATTAGAACATTCAAGAATATAAAAAAAGGATTCACTTATATTTTAGGTGAATCCTTTTTTACTACTCTCCTGATAAAAAATCTCCCATTTCATCTCGTATTTCATTCATAAGGCTTAAAGTTTCAACCATTACAAGCTCAATACCAAGCTTTTTGCATATATCGTTAAATAAAGCATATGTCTCTTCTCTTTCAACATAAATACATCTTGGCAGATAACCCATAGTTTCTATTGTATCAATAAACTTATCTACAAATTCATATCCACTTTCTTCAAGCTTTTCTATTAGATGAATCCCTAATATTGACTCTCCATCATGATCAAGGTACAAGCAAGCCTTTGGATAGAAAGGCCTTCCATTATCAGCAACTGGCGATGGGGCATAGAATGTGTCTATCTCCCATACATTGCCGCTTTTGGGTGTTACATTTTTAAGTCTTCTGACGCTAATTTCATCAGCTACTTCAACTGTAAAAAGACTTTGGTTAAATGGCTCTGGAATAATATGTTTTGTTTCCCAGGAGAAAGTATCGCCATTTTTTTGAGGAACTCTCACAAGAAATTCATCATCATTACAATCATATATAAGGTGTTTATCTTTTTTGCAGAGCATTGCAACCTCTACAGCCTGTTCTATAACTAATGTTAGGAATCTACAATCATCACCATTTAGATACCAAGGGAAAAGTCCTGGGGTATAGTCTCTAAAAAGTGGCCACTCTTTTTTACCCCTATATTTAAGCCCTAGTTGCTTTATTATATTTAAATCTTTATTGGTTAAACGGGTTCTATCTTCGAAAGATAACATAATGCAATCCTGCATAAATAGGGCATCAGGACTTTCAACATCAACTTCTCCCGAGAGTAGTTTTAATACTTCATATAATCCTTTTTCTCCTTTATATACAGCAATAGCTATATGATTACCTACATTGCCCATTATAGAGCAGTACCCAATTTCACCTGTATAAGGGTTTTGAACCCCAAAAATATCATTATTAAACATCCATTTATAACACTTACTGTCTTTAAATTTCTGCGCAGCAATATACAATCTATTCCATTCTTCAATGGTTATTTTTTTATTCATAATTTTATCTCCTACTTTTTATGTATTAAATAAACACCTACCAATAGCATAATTTTTATATGTTAAAAAGTCAATCACATCAAGCAAAATACTATTAGAAAAGCAAATAGGTGATAATATTATATATAACAGGAAGAAAAGGATGCAGCTTTGCGGCAAATTTTAAATTTATATCTGAAAAAATGGTTCATTTATATATTTTTTTGTATATAATCTAGCATATCATATCTTGCTTTTCTTATAATGTTTAGGCTATCAGACATAATAATTTCAATACCAAGCCTTTCTGCTATGTCACTAAACAAAACATGGGTTTCATCTTTTAAAACATATAGCGCCCTTGGTATTGTTTTTTTGTCTTCAATGGCAGAAAGGAGAGCATCTACAAATTCATATCCGTTTTCTTGTATATTTTTTATAAAATGATAAGTTATAGGTTCAGCTGTTTCATGGTTAAAACAAATAAGCACCCTTGGGTAATATGGCCTATAGAATTTATTTTCAACGGGTGAAGGAGAATAAAAGGTGTCAACCTCCCATGAACCACATCTTTTAAATTTAGAATTTTTTAATCTCATGAGTCTTATTTCATCTGTAAGTACAAATGTATAAAACTCTTGTTCATATAGGTCAGGGGGAAGATAAGCATCTTTCCATTCTAAAGATTTACCACTTTTTTTGGGCACTCTTACAAAGAATTTACCGCTTATGTCTGGTCTTATAAGCTTTATATTATCTTTACATCTATTTGCAACATCAATAACTTGCCTTAATACTATAGTTAAAAACCTACATTCATCGGTATTTATATCCCAAGGGAAAAAACCGGGAACAAGGCTTCTAAATATGGGATATGGATTTCTGCCTTTAAAGCTCATATTAAGATCCCAAACCACGGCTGAATCTAGTGGGTTTAAATCATCTTCACTGCCAAATGTAAGGGCAAGGCATTTTTGCGTTATAATACCTTCAGGGTCGTCAGGTTTTATTTCTCCCATAAATATTTTCATTATGCTTTCTAAACCTTCCGCACCTAAATAAACTGCAAGGCCTTTATTCTCACCAAGTCCTCCCATGACTGAACAATAGCCTACCACGTTTGTATTAGGATTTAATACTCCAAATATATCTGTGTTAGATATCCATTTCCAAGGTTTAAGCTTTTTAAACTCTAAAGCTGCATCGTATAGCTCTTTAAATTCATGTAAATTAGGCATAGCAACTCTCCTACCATATATAAAATATTTTTGTTTAGTATTATTACCAAATAAAAAAAATCTAACCAATATAATGCAGACATTCTATTATAATACTTCAATTATGCGCAAATATATGCTAGTCTATTAGTATCTGGTTAAATATAATATGTAAAAGGAGTTGAGATGCCGTTAATCCGGTATGAACTTTAGTTTTATGGACTTATGTTCTAATTAATAACTGGACACGAGCAACACCACGGAATTTAAGCTTTCGGAGTGCTTAACCAGCGCCATGTCATATTTAGTTATGTACAGGCGGCACCATGAGGAAAGAGGTAAGCGGCAATATTATGAAAAATGTTTTACATGGAAGACAAAGAGAAGATTTATCTAAAGGGTACACCACAAAGATTAGGAAAGAGGGCAGTATACCAGGGGTTTTATATGGACTTAATAAAGAATCCTGTAATATTGAGCTTGATGAGCCTGAATTGCTTAAAACCCTTAAAGTAGTTGGAGAACATGGAGCTGTAGCAATTGACTTAGATGGTAATACGGAAAATACTGTTATTAAGGAGACCCAAAGACACCCTGTATCAAATAAGATTATTCATGTTGATTTTCAAAGAGTTGATGCAGGGCAGATGATAAATGCCAAGGTTCCAATCATGTTTGAAGGCGAAGATCTTTTGGTACGTAAAGGATATATTTCAAGTACTCAAATGAATGAGCTTGAGGTTCAATGCATTCCAGAGCACCTACCAAGGTACATTACAGTTAATATCTCAGAACTTAAGCCTGGAGATATTATTTTAGTTAAAGATATTGTTGCTAATGAAAATATTACAATAGTTGATGATAAGGATTTAGTTGTAACCTCTATAGTTTATGCTGAGGTAGAAAAAGAGGCAGAGGAAGGGGAAGCTGCAGCATCAGTTGAGGTACCTCTAGTAGGGAAAGAGAAAGAGGAATGAGGAAAAATTAATGATTAAAGCTGTCATATTTGATATGGATGGAGTTATCATAGATAGCGAACCAGACCATATAAAGCAGGAGATGAAGTTATTTAAAAGCCTTGGTTTAGATATGAATGAAGAAGAGCATCAAAGATTTATAGGCACAACATCTTATTACATGTGGGAGACTATAAAAAGGGAAAATAATTTGGCCTTTTCTGTGGAGGAACTTGTTAATATGGATAGGGAAAAGTACTATAATCATTTATGCTCTATAGAAGACATAAACCCAATTGAAGGAGTTTACGAGCTTATAGAAAGTTTGTACGAAAACAAAATTAAACTTGCAATTGCATCATCATCCCCTATAAAGGTTATAGAGCTTGTAGTTAAAAGGCTAAAAGCAGACAAATTCTTTAAGGCCGTAGTTCAGGGAGATGATGTTTTAAGGAGCAAGCCTGAACCTGATATATTTTTGTATGCTGCACAAAAACTTAATGCTGATCCAAAAGAATGCGCTGTAATTGAGGATTCTAAAAATGGAGTAAATGGAGCCAAAAAGGCAGGTATGAGGGCGATTGGGTACTTAAACCCAAACTCTGGGAATCAAGACTTATCAAATGCTGATTTGATTATAAAATCTTTTAAAAATATAGAAATAGGAAAGATACTTGGAGAGTAAAGTAGTAAAGTATAGATATATAAAAAGGCTTGCCCGATTTTTGTAGGCAAGCCTTTTATATTAATATGTTTCAACAAATAGTTCAAAATATGCTTTTGGATGTTGGCAAGCAGGACATTTTTCAGGAGCAGAAGCACCTTCATGAATGTATCCGCAATTGTTACATTTCCAAAAGACCTTTCCATCCTTTACAAAAACAGTGCCATTTTCAACATTTCCGGCAAGTTTATTGTATCTTATCTCATGCCTTTCCTCAACTGAAGCAATAAACTTGTAGGTTAAAGCTATGTCATGGAAGCCCTCTTTTTCAGCTACATCAGCAAAAGTAGGGTAAAGCTTTGCCCATTCTTCGTTTTCACCAGCTGCTGCTGCTTTTAGATTTTCAAAAGTTGTACCTTGAGCAACAGGGTATGATGCATTGATCTCAATTGCTGCAGGTAGTTCGCCTTCAAAACCCTTAAGTAGATATTTATAAAACATCTTAGCATGTTCTTTTTCATTATTAGCAGTTTCAATAAAGATATCTTTTATCTGCTTATAGCCTTCCTTATCAGCTATTGATGAATAAAAAGTGTAGCGGTTTCTTGCCTGGGACTCTCCTGCAAAGGACTTTAATAAGTTTTCTGCTGTTTTAGTACCTTTTAAACTTTTCATAATTTACACCTCCACAATTATTATTATTATTATTATTATCGTTATAGTCACTATTATAGCATAAAAAAAGCAATAAGAGGCAGATACATGGCATAATATAGACTTTATGCATATTACTTCTATTTTACTATAATTAATTCATAGTCTTGCGTTCCCATTCCTATAGATTCTCCATGCTTTAAGCCAGACTCCCAGTCGGTATTTGAATGTATATGGGTAAATTTATCTTCATCGTTATTAAATTCATTATTATCAAGTACAGAGCCTTTTATTATTGGAGCCTTATTTACTAAATCTACACAAGCTCTGTCAAGTGCTATAGGATCAAAGGATGCAGCCATACCTATATTAGGTACAATTGGAATATCATTTGAATCCCAACAATCGCAATTAGGAGAAACATCCATAATGAAGCTAATATGAAATGATGGCTTATCTTTTATAACTGCATAAGCATATTCGGCTATTTTTTCATTGGCTGTAACAGCTGATTCATTCCATATTATTTGTGCAGCATCAAACATGCATTCTGCAACACATTGACCACAGCCAACACATTTTTCATAGTCTATGGAAGCTTTTTTATTCTCATCAAGGCTTATTGCACCTTGAGCACAGTTTTTAATACACTGCCTGCAGCCAGTGCAATTTTCCTTCTCAATTTTAGGCTGAGACGCTGAATGCATTTCTAATTTTCCGCCCCTTGAGCCAGACCCCATACCTAAGTTTTTAAGAGCACCGCCAAATCCAGTCATTTCATGACCTTTAAAGTGGCTCATAGATATTATTATATCTGAATCACATATAGCAGTTCCTATCTTTGCAGTCTTGCAATACTTTTGATTTATTTCTATTTCTCTATAATCAGTCCCCTTTAAACCATCTGCTATAATTATATTGCAGCCTACTGTAAGTTTGTTAAAACCATTTTCTGAAGCAGCATCTAAATGATCAATAGCATTTGATCTTCTTCCTGAATATAGGGTATTTGAGTCTGTAAGGAAGGGGATACCTCCTAACTCTTTAATAATAGATACAACCTTTGCTGCATAATTAGGTCTAATAAATGCAAGGTTTCCAGGTTCTCCAAAATGGATTTTAATTGCTACAAATTTGTTTTTAAAATCAATATTTTGAATGCCAGCCTTTTTTACAAGCTTTTCTAATTTATCGAGCAAATTCATTCCTGATTTTGTTTTAAAATCGGTAAAATATACTTTTGATTTTGATGTTTCCATTAAATTTACCTCCATACAAAATTATTTGATGATGAAACTAGTATTAAGATGTGGTATAGTTTGATTATAAGTAATTTAACCAATAGTGGCAAGTTTATATTGATTATTATTAATGGTATTGTTAGGCTTAGGCTTGGAATTAAGTTATAGGTATATTTCTAATGAAAATTAATAAAGAATAATATTATGATGTATCAATTGACTATAATAAATGATAAACTTAGGATAAGAAATATGCATTATTGGTGTATTAAGTAAGGAGGAGTGTTATGAAATATAAAATCGTTGCTGACAGCAGCTGTGATCTTACAGAGGAAATGAAAAAAGAGATGAACGTGGAAATAGTTCCTTTGACGCTGCAACTAGGTGAAAAAGAGTATATAGATGATGAAAATTTAAATGTTAGAGAATATGTAAGTGATATGAACCAGTGTAAAACACCTCCAAAATCAGCATGCCCATCACCAGGAGAATTTTTTAAAAAATATTTAGGGGATGAAAGTGTATTTACAGTTACTTTATCATCAAAATTAAGTGGCACTTATAATAGCGCTGTAATAGCTAAAAATAAATTCGTTGAAGAAATAGGAAATAAATTCGTACATGTATTTGACTCAATGAGTGCGAGTGTAGGCGAAACATTGGTATGCATTAAAATAGCAGAACTTGCACAAAAGGATCTAGGGGAAATGGAGATAGTTGAGAAGGTTACAAATTATATTAATGGTATGAAAACACTTTTCTTACTTGAGAGCCTTGACCATTTAGCAAAGGCAGGAAGATTAAACCATATAGTAGCAAAGATAGCATCAGTGCTTTCTATAAAGCCTATTATGGGTTCAAATGGCGAGGGAAATATAAAGCTCTTTGAAAAAGTTAGAGGATATAATAGAGCTTTTAATAGAATGGTAGATTTAGTAGGGGAAACGGGAGAAAAGCTTGAGGACAAGATACTTGGAATAGCCCACTGCAATTGCCCTGATAGAGCCGAAAAGTTTAAAGAAGAAGTAGAAAAAAAGTATAATTTTAAAGATATAGTTATAGTGAATATGTCAGGCTTAAGTTCAACTTATGCAGACGATGGCGGGCTAGTAATAGCATTTTAAAATTAATTTGTATAATAAAAAAAGCGGCAGGCTCAATATTTAAAGTATTGAGCCTGCCGCTTTTTTATTATAGTGCTGATTATTTTTAGATTTGTATCACTTGTACCACTACCGGGACGGGTAACGGCATTTGGAAACTTTAAACTAGGGTTATACTTTATAATGAATTGAGTATATCTATTGTAATACCATCAAAACTAGGTATTACCTTGTCAGCTTTTTTAAGTATGCTAGCAGAGCCTATGCCTATAGCTAGCATATTAGCGTTTTTGGCTGCCAATATTCCTGCATAAGCATCCTCAAATACAACGCAGCTTTGTGGAGTTAGTCCCATATCTTTTGCACATAATAAGAATACTTCTGGATCTGGTTTAGCCTTAGAAACCCTATTTCCATCTACTATAGAATCAAATTCAGAAACTAAATCAATTCCTCTTAATATTGCCATTGTATTTTTACTTGCAGAGCCAAGCCCTATCTTTAATCCTGATTTTTTTGCCCTATTTATAAAATCTAGGGTCCCTGGGAGGATATCAGATTTGTTAATCTTTGATATATATTCTAAATACCAATTATTCTTTTTTTCAGCAAGATAATGTTTTTCATTACTATCTAGCTGGATGTTTCCTATTTCAAGAAGTATATCAAGGCACTTCATCCTGCTTACACCCTTAAATCTTTCATTATCCTCTTCAGTAAAATCTATATTAAGTTCATCAGCGAGCCTCTTCCACGCAAGAAAATGATACTTAGCAGTATCAACAATTACCCCATCCAGATCAAATATACATCCCTTAATTTTCTCCATAGTATTTTCCACAACCTTTTTACTTTAATATATCATTTATTCAAGATTGTTACAACGCGATGGGCGGAGGGGGGAGGGGGGACAGTTCACCCACTTTTGATGGCGGTGGGGACATGGCGGGGACAGTTCATTCATGGCGGGGACAGTTCATTCACCTACATCCACATTTTAAGTGAATGAACTGTCCCCAATAACCAATAACCGATAAAAAATATAATCATTGTATGTAGATAAATGACGAAACATTATGTTTGACATTAACTGTAAGTAGCTGTAAATTTAAATTATAGAGTGAGCGCTCATTCTAAGTAGAATAATATATGAAAGTGTTTGGTGCTTAATGTTTAACGTTTTATTTTAAAAATAAAATAGGAGGAGGGTTTTTATGGCCGACACGCTTACTATGGCCAATATCAATCTCTTTGCTGTGATCAGAAATTTAGAAGATTTATGTGAATTAGACAACGAAGCAAAATCTCTGATCAAAGATAAAAACATTTCACTAGAATTCTTCATAAAGAATGGCTCAAAAGGGTTTCTAAATTTTGAATCTGGAAAATGTAGATTTACTAAAGAAGACCAATCATGCGACATAAAACTTTTCTTTAAATCACCTCAACATTTTAATGATATGATTAATGGTAAGGCCAATCCAATCCCTACAAAAGGAATCACAAAAATTAACTTTCTCAAAAATGAATTTACCAAACTCACCGAAAGGCTTAGCTTTTATCTAAAGCCTACAGATAACCTTCTTGCTGATAAAAATTACTTTAAAATCAACACATATCTTACAGCTTACACAGCTTTTTTTGCCATTGCACAAATAGGGAATACAGATAAAATAGGAAAGATTAATGCTTCAAGGATACCAGATGGCATAATTAGTATCTCTGTAGCAGAAGGCCCTTGCGTTTATTTGGAAGTGAAAAATGGGCACATTGAAGCTCATAAAGGCTCTGTAGCTTCACCAAGGGCTTATATGATTTTTGATAGCTTAAAAACTGCCAACGGATTGCTAAATGGGAAATTAGACTCTTATACATGTATAGGAGATGGCAAGATCCAAGTGAAGGGGTTTATTCCTATGATAGACAATATGAACAAAATATTGGCAATGGTGCCATCCTATTTAAAATAGAGGGGGAGTTTTGTGATGACCTTTACCTATCAAAAGAGTTTGGAAATGTTTAAGAGGGCTTCAAAGGTAATACCTACAGGCATCTATGGACATTTAGGACCTGCGGAAGGCTGCTTTATACCTTCTAATGCTTATCCGTTTTTTTCTGAGCGTGCAAAGGGGGCCTATTTTTGGGACGTGGATGGGAATAAATTTATTGATTATATGTGCGCATATGGACCTAACATACTTGGCTACAATGATGAGGATGTTGATGCCGCAGCATTAAAACAAGCTGCCTTAGGAAACTGTGTAACATCACCATCATCAAAAATGGTAGAACTTGCAGAGCTTATGGTAGATACTGTTGCAATGGCTGATTGGGCATTCTTTGCAAAAAACGGAGGAGATGTAACAAGCTTAGCTGTAATGGTGGCTAGGGCTGCTACAGGCAGAAAGAAAGTTATACTTATAAAAGGTGGATATCATGGCGTTGCTCCATGGACTCAAAAGCTAGGGTATCCTGCAATAACAGAAGAAGACGTGGCAAACAATATATATGTTGACTGGAATAGATATGATCAAGTGGAGAAGATAGTTAAAGAAAACCCTGGGGAGATAGCATGTTTTATGGCAACGCCCTACCATCACCCTGTGTTTGAAGACAATGAGCTTCCTAAGGATGATTATTGGCAAAAGATAAGGAAGCTGTGCACAGATAATGGAATTGTTCTTGCAATTGATGATGTAAGGTGCGGTTTTAGACTTGATATAGAAGGATCTGACCATTATTTTGGCTTCAAAGCAGATCTTATGTGCTTTTGCAAGGCCATAGCAAATGGATGGAATATATCAGCACTTTGCGGTACAGATGCACTTAAAGACGCAATATCATCAGTTATGTATACTGGCAGTTATTGGTTATCTGCTGTACCTATTGCTGCATCTATAGAATGTATTAAAAAGCTTAAAAAAATAGATGCTCCTAAATTAGCCCAAAGTCTTGGTAAAAAACTTACTGATGGGCTTGTTAAAATTGGAAAGAGTCATGGATTTGATTTAGTGGTTACAGGTGTACCGTCTATGTGGTATATGAGAATAGCTAATGATGATTCTATGATACTTCATCAGGAATGGGTTGCAGAATGTGTAAAAAGGGGAGCGTTCTTTGTAAACCACCATAACCAATTTATAAACTGTGCGCTTACAGAGGATGATATAAAGCTTACTTACGATATTGCAGATGAGGCATTTAAAGTTGTTAAAAATAGGCATCCAGAAATAGAATAGAGAGGAGGATAAAAATGCCTTTAGATAATAATGAATTAATGTTTCTTGAGAAAAAGGCTAATGAACTTCGAAATCTTTGCTTAGATACGGTTGTATGGGCTGGAAGCGGTCATATAGGCGGAGCATTAAGCGCCATGGATATTTTAACTATCCTATATTATAAATATCTGAAAGTTGACCCTAAAAGGCCTAATTGGCCTGATAGGGACAGGGCTATAATAAGCAAAGGGCATATGGGGGTTGGGTATGCTCCAGTTTTAGCTGATAAGGGATATTTTGATAAGGAACTTTTGAAGGAATATAATCATACAGGTTCCCCACTTGGCATGCATTTAGACTCTAATAAGGTTAAAGGGGTGGATGCGTCTACAGGTTCGCTAGGTCACGGCTTATCCATAGCTATAGGTACAGCTTTAGCAGCCAAACTTAAAAATAAAAGTTATATGACCTATTGCCTCCTTGGAGATGGAGAATGTGATGAAGGTTCGATTTGGGAGGCTGCTATGGCCGCATCTCATTATAATGTTACAAACATGATAACAATAGTAGATAGGAATAAATGCATGATAGATGGACCTACTGAAGATGTAATGAAACTTGAGCCATTTGCAGATAAATGGAAGGCTTTTGGATTTATTGTCAAGGAGGTAAATGGCCATAGCTTTAAAGAGTTGTCTTCGGCAATTGATTATTCCCTTAATGAAAAGTCTGCACCAGTTGTAATAATTGCCCATACCATAAAAGGTTGTGGAATAGATTTTATGGAGAATGATTATAGATGGCATTACGGTTCAGTTGATTCTGAAGGCTATAAAAGGTGCAGGGAAAGCCTTGAGAAGTATTATGAAAAAAGAAGAAGGGGTGATTGATTGTGGGTGGTGGATTAACATATACAATAATCGATACACCAAACCTTTCTACAGCAGAGATATATGGAAAGGTACTCTGTGACTTAGGACAAAAACATAGCGATATTGTTGGACTTTCTGCTGATCTTGCAAAGTCTACAAAGATTGGGGTTTTTGGCGAGAAGTTTCCTGACAGATTTTTTAATGTTGGAATAGCAGAGCAAAATATGTTTGGAATGGCAGCTGGTATGGCAAAGGCGGGGCTAGTACCATATATATCTACTTTTGCGATATTTGCATCAATGAGAGCATTAGATCAGTTTCATACAGACATATGTTATCAAAACCTAAATGTAAAGATAATAGCTACCCATGCAGGCCTATCCTTTGGCCAGGCAGGGACTACCCATCATTGTACAGAGGACTTGTCCATAACAAGGGCAATGGCAAACCTTAAGGTTATAGTACCTGCAGATGGTATGGAAACAGCCAATGCAGTACAGGCTGCATATGAAATCCCAGGCCCCGTATATATAAGGATAAATCGTGGATTTGATATGAAACTTTATGAGACTACTGAATATGATTTTTTGGTTGGTAAAGCAGTTAAACTATGCGAAGGGACAGATTTAACCATAATTGCTTGTGGATCATGCGTTTATCAGGCAGTGGAGGCTGCAAAAATATTAGATTCAGTAGATGGAATAAAGGTAAGGGTTTTAGATATGCACACTATAAAACCAATTGATAGAGAGGCGGTACTTAGTGCCCTGCAGGAAACAAGAAGGATTATTACGGTGGAAGACCACAATATATATGGGGGATTAGGAAGTGCTGTGGCAGAAGTGATTGCTGAAAGTGGCAAAGCTTGTGCATTTAAGAGATTAGGTATACCAGATACATTTTCAATAATTGGGCTTCATGAAGATTTAATGGCTTATTATAAAATAGATACCAATGGAATAGTAGAAACAGTAAGAGAGTTGTTAGGCAAAGACTTTGAAGAAGATGAAAATTGGAATGATGAGGTGTAGGCCATGGCAGCTGCAGATGAAATTTATGCAAACTCTATATTTTTAAATTCTGTGCTGCCTTTGGCAAAGGTTATTGCTGAAAGCAGAAAAGAACTTGGAAAAAGATTTGATGGAAAGACCACCAAAATACAGATAAGTGCAAAGGACCCTAATGGAAAGGTGGGTACTTATTTTGATATAAATAATGGCGAGTGGACTGTTGTGTGCAGGACTACGGAAAAGCCTGATTTAGAGCTTGAATTTCAAAGCATACCAGATCTTAATAACTTTTTCGCTGGTAAGAGCAAAAAGCTACCAAAAATAAAAGGGCTTTACAAGGTTGGCCTTCTTACAAGCACATTGAAGGTACTCACAACTATGGGGAAATTATTAGGAGCAACTAAACCGCCAGATAAAAAAGAGGATAAAGAGCTTTTAGTAAAACTATATTTTTATCTTTTGTCATCAGGAATAAGCCAGTTAAACAAAGCGGGACATCCTGAAGTTTCAAAATGGGCCAAGAAAAGTCCTGATAGGGTATATGCGTGGGTAGTGAAAGGAAAACCAGATATGGGAGCATATATAAGAGTAAAGGCTGGAAACACTAAAGCAGGCCGGGGGGAATATAGTCGTTCTAAGCCATTTTTTACAATGTGGTTTGATTCTGCAGACAGTGCTTTAGGGATACTACTTGAAATTGATGATCTTATAGCTGCCACAATAAAAGGAAATCTTGTTATGGAGGGTGCCCCTGAATATGGAGCCCAGATAGGCGAATTCATGACTCTTGTTGGTTCATATGCTAAATAGGGAGGGAATGTAGTGAAGATAAGATCTATAAGTCATGGAGGAGTTACTGTTTCAGATTTCGAAAAGACGGTAAGCTGGTACCATGATATGTTTGGATTTAATTTGATTACTGAGCAGGTTCTAGAGGGGGAACAAGTGAACAATCTATATACTCTCTATAAAGTGAGAGATGCTAAAATACGTATAGGTTTTTTAAGGGCCCCTAAAGGGGGAGTAATTGAAATATTTGAGTTTTCTCCTTCTGCTCCTAAGGATGATATACCATGGAATAAACCAGGATATACTCATATTGCACTAGATATAAAAAGCATAGATAAATGGTATAAAACCCTTTCATCAAAAGGAGTGTATTTCTTTTCAGAGCCGCAAAATACTGGAAACGTGGAGTGGGTATTTCTTAAAGATATTGATGGAAACCTAATAGAACTTATTGACCTCAAATCTAATTACCCAGTAATAAGATTATTAGGTGGTATAGCTGGCAGAATAATGGCTAAAAGCAAATTCAAAGAATATTATTTAAAATAATTAAAATGTATGATATGCATGGAGGATAAAAATGGATGAGGCAGGCATAACTTGGACAACAAATAAACATAGAAATAGGTATTATAAAAGTACATTTGAAAATATAACAGAAGATAGGAGAGCAAAGATAATGGATGTTGCAATCTCTGAGTTTGCAGCAAGAGGTTATAATGCTACAAATATCAATGTTATAGCAAAAAAAGCGGGTATAAGTATAGGTTCTATGTATAGCTATTTTGAATCAAAAGAGGCATTATTTCTTACAATAGTTGATGAGGGGTTTCATCTTCTTGAAACTGCAATAAATGAGGTCAGTGCAGAAAGTGAGGATATATTCGATATATTTGAGAAGCTGCTTATATATTCGAGAAATTATGCAATAAATTATCCAGAGATGAATCAAATATATTTAGATTTAACAACTCAAGGGCTTTCTAGCCTATCAGCAAAGCTCTCAAAACAGATGGAATCCATTACCGCAAAGTTTTACTATGAATCTTTAAAAGCTGCAAAGCAAAAGGGCATAGTAAGATACGATTTAGACGAAAGGCTTGCATCTTTCTATTTAGATAATTTAATTATAATGTTCCAATTTTCGTTTACATCAGATTATTATAAAGAGAGGATGAAAATATTTTTAGGAACTGATGTAATAGAGGATGAAGACAAAATAATAAAAGGACTGATGGACTTTGTAAAAAAGGCCATGTTGCCATAGTAGGGGCGGGGACAGTTCACTCAATTAGAACATACTGCAGCGAAAAATAAGCATTGTAAACTCAACTTGTTTACAATGCTTATAATATGTGAGTGAACTGTCCCTATACCTAACTTTTTGTTTCTGATTGGATGAACTGTCCCCCTAATCCTTAATTGAGTGAACTGTCCCCCGACTTTTCCTGATTTTATGCACCTTTGCTCCAGTTTCCACTGCTTATATAAATAGGCGTTAAGTTGGAAAATTCATATACATCTAGGGGGATCTCCTGAAGAAACTTTATAGTATTCTTAAAATCATCTATTAAGTTTAATTTTTCCTCAATTAAAAGGTGTTGAAGAGTGATATTCTCCCACTCTACCCACCGTATATAATTTTGCATTGCTTCTAAATAGGGGGTATATGCTTCTTTTACTTTGTCATCAGATAAAGCTTCTTTGCAAATAAAAAAGTTACACACATTATCCCTAAAATTGTGAGGAATTGTGCATCCAACACCATCTTTAACAAAAGGGCATGTCTTAAACAAAAGAGACTTATCCTGAGGGGCTTCATCCGAATAAAAATCTTCAGTATTTTTATATGTTTCATATGATTCTTTGTTAAAGAAACCTTGTGTATGAATGCTAAATCTATTTATAGTTGTTTTAGGTTTTTGCCTTATTAATTCAAGTATTTGGAGTCCTTTTAAAGATTTTGCCATTCTTTGTATATTTAGAAGCTCAAATTTGGGATAATAAAAACAACATCCCCTGTGTTCAAATTCACACAGACTCCTTCCCATAGAAGATGAGCAATGGTTACAACCTGTATATACATACCTTGGGACACCACTACAAATATCAAGATAGATTTTTTCCATATACATTACCTCGTTAGTTTAAAGTTTATAAAAGCCTACTTATACATTATATATTTATAATGCCACATATCACAAATTCTATAACAGCTTATTTAATCTTGCTGAAGATAAGATATGACCACTATAGGCCGTATTTATAAAAAATCATATCATTTTTGGAAGTAGCTTGGATTCTGCCTTTATATACAGCTATTTTGGTTTAAATAATGGACCATGTTTTAGTACAGTGTTGACACTAAAAAATAGATACCTTATTATTGATTAGAGGATTACTTATATTAAAAGTTAAACTGGGGGATTTTTATGTTGGATAGAAGGAAACATATACCACTTTATATACAATTAAAAGAAGAAATATTAGATAAAATAAAAGAGGGGGAATGGAAGGTAGATAGCAAAATACCTTCAGAAAAAGCCCTTATGGATGAATATGATATTGGCAGAGCAACGGTGAGAGAGGCTATTTCACTGTTAGAAAATGAGGGCTATCTATACAAAAAAAGAGGTATAGGTACATTTGTTGCAAGGAAACAGCCATCATTAGGTTTTGAACCATTAATAAGCCTCACTTATTCATTAAAGGCAAGAGGCATATATGCTGTAAATGATATAGAAGAAAAAAAGATTATAATACCTAATAAAAAACTTTTAAATACGTTGAAATGGAAAAAGTCAAAACCATGTTTTTATTTAAAAAGATTGCGTTATGCAGAAGATGTGCCTCTCGCTGTTGAGGAATCATATTTTACAGATGATTTTGAGAGTAGGTTAAATAATTATGACCTTACAGATTCTCTTTCAAAGATAATATTAGAGGATTTAAAAATTACAATAAAAATGGTGGAACAGATTATAATACCAAGGATGCCTACAGAGGAAGAACAACATAAGCTTAGAATATCTGAGGATACACAGGTATTGAATATGCAAAGATGGATTTACATAGAGGGAAGAGAAGAACCTTTTTACTATTTGAACTTTATAATACCTAGTAATATATATTCTTTTTCAATGTATTAGAATTATTAAACATAAAAGAGACTATTGTTTTTAACAATAGTCTCTTTTATGTTTAATTAAGGTACTTAAAGAAATGCCCAAATCACTCCTTTCAAAAAAGTTAAAATCTTTAGAAAAGTCAAGAAAAGCATGAAATTAGTCGCAATATGACAGATAATACCCGATATTATGGTATTTATAGCGTTGATGAAGTTTCTATAATTTACTATAATGTAATTAGGATGTCCGGACTACTCTTTGGAGGGATCTTATGAACAAATCGCTAAGAAGCATAGAAAAAAGTCTTAAAAGTAATATAAACGAAAGCATCACGGCATATGAATGGCATTCGTCTATAGTGCTAGAAGGTAGGGTTAAATCATGGGATGATGTAATATTAGCAGGAAAATTAAGCGCCAACAAAGGATATAAAGGTGTAGTAAATAAAATTGAAGTAGATGGGCTTAAAATACCTGACATTGCCAAGCCAGGTATCAGGGACAGTTCACTCAATCATACCAAAGTTGACGTTCTTATTATAGGTGGAGGAATAATAGGCTGTTCTATTGCAAGAGAATTGTCAAAATGGGACATATCAATACTTCTTGTGGATAAAGAAGAAGACATTGCAATGCATACATCATCAAGGAATGATGGAATGGCTCACCCAGGTATTGAACCTAAACCAGGATCTAAAAAGGCATTATACAATGTAAAAGGAAATATGATGTATACCCAAGTTTCAAAAGAATTGAATATTCCTTTTAATAGAACAGGCTCTATTGTTTTATTTGATAAAAAATGGGTTAAATATGCATATCCAATTATAATTGCTAGAGCCAAAAAGAATGGTGTTAAAGGGGTGGAAATTTTATCAAAGGAAGAAATTAAAAAGAGAGAAAAATATGTAACTGATGAAATAGAAGGCGCAATACATTTTTCATCTACTGGGATACTATCGCCTTATAAAACAACCATTGCATACGGAGAAAATGCTGTGGAAAATGGTGCAAAAATTTCTCTAAACACTATTGTACTTTCAATTAAAAGAGAAGGGAACACCATAGTATCTGTCGAAACAAATCGGGGGACAGTTCACCCTAAGGTGGTCATTAACGCTGCAGGAATATATGCGGATAAAATAGCTGACATGGCTAATGATCAATTTTTCACAATACATCCTAGAAAAGGTGAAACAATAATTTTTGATAAGAAAAAAGGCTATCTTATAAATTCAGTAGTAGCAAAACCAACTTTAGATTTCAAAAAGACAAATTCAAAAGGTGGGGGCCTTGTTAAAACAGTCGATGGAAATATACTTGTAGGCCCAGATGCCTATGAACAACCATTTAGAGAAGATTATTCAACTAATAGAGAAAATATAGAAGCAATAATAAAAAAGCACCTACCTACGCTACCTAATCTTAAACCTTCTGACGCAATAACTTATTATGGTGGCACAAGAGCAGCGACATATGAAGAAGATTTCATAATAGAAAAATCAGAGTATGTTGATAATCTTGTATACGCAGCAGGAATACAATCCCCAGGTTTTGCATCAGCGCCTGCAATTGCAGAAGAAATTGAAAAAATAACATGTTCAATACTTTCAAATGTCATAGAGCTTAGAAAAAAACAAAATTGGAACCCATATAGAAAGGCAATACCAGATTTCCGAAAAATGAGCGTGGAAGAAAGAAATATATTTATTAAAGAAAATCCTGCTTATGGAGAGATCATATGCAGATGTGAGGAAGTAAGCAGAGGGGAAATAATAGATGCAATACATTCGCCTATACCAATTAAGACTGTAGATGGAATAAAAAGAAGGGTAAGACCTGGTATGGGAAGGTGTCAAGGCGGGTTCTGTATGCCTCTTGTAATGGATATTATAGAAAAAGAGACCAATACTGATATGTTATCTATAACTAAAAAAGGTGGTTCATCAAATATTTTAGTTGGGAAGACAAAGAAGCAGGGGGTAGGGAAAAATGAGAAGCTATGATGTTGTGGTATTAGGAGCGGGGCCTGCAGGACTTGCAGCAGGGCTTTCATCCCATAAATCAGGGGCTAAAACTTTAATTATTGAGAGGGAAGCAAGAACTGGTGGGATATTAAAGCAATGTATTCATGACGGATTTGGGCTTATTAAATTTAAACAGAAGCTATCAGGGCCTGAATATGCTGAAAGGTATATTAAAATGGTTCATGATGAAGATATACCTGTTATGACATCTACTTTTGTATTAGATGTTAAAAAGGAAGATGAAATATTTAGATTGACATTAATCAATAAAGAAAATGGTATGTTTGATATTTTATCTAGGGCTCTTATACTTGCAAATGGGTGTAGGGAAAGAACTGCAAAGCAGGTATTTATCCATGGAACAAGGGCGGCAGGAGTCTATACTGCAGGTACAGCTCAATATTTTGTAAATATAATGGGATACCTACCTTGCAAGCGGTGTGTAATACTTGGGAGTGGTGATATTGGCTTAATTATGGCTCGAAGGCTAACCCTTGAAGGGGCTGAGGTTTTAGGCGTTTATGAGGCAAAACCAAATCCATCAGGTTTAAGCAGAAATATTGTTCAGTGTCTCGAAGATTTCTCTATTCCTCTTCACTTATCTCACACTATAACGAGAATAATAGGAGATTCTAGAGTTGAAGCTGTTGAAATCTGTGAAGTTGATGAAAATATGACACCTATAATTGGCACTGAAGAAATTATAGAATGTGACGGGGTAATATTATCTGTAGGTTTAATACCAGAGAATGAAATCGCAGAAAAACTAAAGCTAAAAATAGATAATGCAACTAAAGGACCTTACGTAGACCAAAATTTTATGACAACTTTAAATGGAGTATTTTCATGTGGAAATGCTCTTCATGTAAATGATTTAGTTGATTATGTGTCTGAAAGTGGGGAATATGCAGGAAAGTATGCAGCAGAATATTGTAGGCAAAAAGAGAGTAGGAAACTAATACCTATTAAGGTTCAGAAAGACAAGTTTTTATATGCTGTTCCACAATTTATAAATAAAGAAGCAGAGAATAATGAGGTTGTTGTATACTATAGGTCAAAATATGTAGAAGAAAAGCCTAGAGTACAGATAAAAAGTGGAAACAATGTGTTATTTGATAAAAAATATAGAAAGTTAAAGCCACCTGAAATGCAGAGAGCACTTCTAAAACTATCAAAGGATACGGTTGATGGATTAGAAGAGGTTAATATAATTATGGGGGAGGAGTGATTTATGAAATATATTACATGCATTATTTGCCCTAATAGCTGTGAGATGGAGGTTAAAGAAGGGAAAAATGGAATAGGGGTTTGTGGAAATATATGCAAAAGGGGTGAAGAGTTTGCCATAAAAGAGATTAATAATCCAACTAGAAGCATATGTACAACTGTTAAGACAACCTATAGTGAGATGCCTATGCTTCCCGTAAGAACAGATGGAGAAATACCCTTGAGCTATATCTTTCCATTAATGAATATAATAAACCAGAAGGTAATTGATCACCCTGTACACAGTGGAGAAGTAATAATTGAAAATGTATTAGAAACAGGGGTAAATGTAATATCATCATCGGATATGTATTATTTTATTGAGGAGGTAAAATAATGGGTCATGGACTGATATTGTCTATTGATTGTGGTACCCAGAGCATTAGAGCGCTATTGTTTGATGATAAAGGAAATTTAATAGCAAAAGAGAAGAGAGAGTTTGAACCTTATTATTCTAACTATCCAGGGTGGGCGGAACAGAATACTAAAGTTTATTGGGAATCATGCTGTGATGTGTGTCAAAAAGTCAAACAGAAAAATCCTGATGAATGGGATAGGATAATGGGCGTTACAGTAACAACACAGAGGGACACATGTGTTGTGGTAGATAGAGACGGAAACCCACTAAGACCCGCTATAATATGGCTAGACCAAAGGATGGCGGCCTGTTCTGAACCTTTGCCCGTATTAAATAATATTGCATTTTCAGCAGTAGGTATGCAACGAACAGTAAATATGACGAGAAAAAAGAGTAAAGCAAACTGGATAAGAGAGAATGAACCTGATATATGGAATAAAACATATAAGTTTTTATTATTGTCAGGATTTTTTACAATGAAACTTACTGGAAAGTTCATAGATTCTGCAGCTAGCCAGATTGGGCATATACCTTTTGATCATAAAAATAGAAATTGGCCAAAGTCTAAAAAGGATTATAGATGGTCTGTATTTGGAATTGAGAAAGACAAGCTTCCGGACCTTGTAGAACCTGGGGTAACTATTGCCTATATAACTGAAGAAGCATCGAATCTTACTGGAATAAAGCAAGGACTACCACTTATTGCTTCAGGGTCTGATAAAGGTTGTGAAACCTTAGGAGTTGGATGCGTAGATAGGCATACGGCTAGTTTGAGCTTTGGTACAACAGCTACGATTCAAGTTGCATCAGATTTCTATTTTGAACCAATAAGGTTTATGCCATCTTACATTGCAGCTTTACCAGGGTTTTACAATCCTGAGATAGAAATATTCAGAGGATACTGGATGATAAGCTGGTTTAAACAGGAATTTGCAGTAAGAGAAATGATAGAGGCTGAAAGGACAGGAGTTTCTCCTGAAGAACTTTTAAATGCTAGATTAAAAGAGATACCGCCAGGATCTCAAGGGTTAATACTTACGCCTTATTGGGGGCCAGGCCTTAAGATGCCAGAAGCAAAAGGATCGATAATAGGTTTTGGAGACGTACATACTAGGGCACACATATATAGGGCAATTATAGAAGGTATTAATTACGCATTGCTTGAAGGCATGGAAGACATAGAAAAACGATCAGGAAATAAAATTAAGGTAAAAAAGCTAATGGCTTCAGGAGGGGGCTCTCAAAGCGATACCATATGCCAGATTACATCAGATATGTTTAACCTTCCTGTTTATAAAGGCCAAACCCATGAGACGTCTGGCTTAGGGGCAGCTATTAATGGATTTATTGGGATGGGGGTTTATAAAACATATAAAGAAGCTGCAGATAATATGGTTCATTACAGTAAGAAATTTACGCCTAATAAAGAATGTGTTGGTGTATATAAGCATTTATATAGCAGAGTGTATAAAAAAGTATATCCTAAGCTTAAATGCCTTTATAAAGAAATACAGTGTGTAACTAACTATCCAGAGCTTTAAGCTTTAGATTTTAGCTATAAGAAGATGATATATGACAAAAATTTTATAGGAGGTTTTATAAATGTCAAAAAAGGAAGATGCCGAATTTTACCCAGATTGGTGCGAAGAGGCTCCACCAGAAGAAAGTTATAGATCTATATTAAAATGGGGAGACCCAAACGAATTTAAGCACCCTAATAAGAAGTTATATAAATTAATGAAGCAAGTCTTTGAAATGACAGATGATGATTTTAAAACCACACAGAAGATGGGGCTTGAGAAGGTTTCATATAATAAATCTATAAATTTAAGTAAAGAGCAAATAAAGGTATTTGAAAATATAGTAGGAAGTGAAAATGTAAAAAAGGATGATTATTCACGACTGCAAATAGCTTATGGGAAAACCATGATTGATTTAATGAGACTAAGAGAGGGCATCGTTGAAAACGTACCAGATATTGTAATTCATCCAAGAAGCAAAGAAGATATTGAGAAGATAGTTAAATATTGCAATGAGCAAAAGATACCTGTATATGTATATGGCGGAGGATCTTCAGTTACCCGTGGGGTAGAATGTGTCAAAGGCGGAGTTTCCCTTGATATGAGAGTTCATATGAACAAGGTTTTAAAGTTTAATGAAGAAAACCAAACTATAACAGTAGAAGCTGGAATGTCAGGGCCTGATCTTGAGAAAACGCTCAATAATGCACAAAAATTATTTAATGCTAAAAGAGCATACACCTGTGGACACTTTCCCCAATCATTTGAATATTCAGCCGTTGGAGGATGGGTTGTTACAAGAGGTGCAGGGCAGAACTCGACATATTTTGGCAAAATAGAAGATATAGTAATCTGCCAAGAGTATGTAACACCTGTAGGAATAATAAAAACAGATGAATATCCTGCAGTTGCAACAGGCCCTTCAATAGATGAAATAATGATGGGCAGCGAAGGGACTTTTGGAGTTTTAATTTCAGCTACTCTAAAGATTTTTAGATATATGCCTGAAAACCAGAGAAAGTTTAGCTATATTTTCAAAACATGGGAAGATGGAAGAAATGCCACTAGGGAAATAATGCAGGCACAATTTGGATACCCTTCGGTATTTAGGTTATCTGACCCCGAGGAGACGGATATCGCAATGAAACTTTATGGTGTTGAAGGTACACCTGTTGATAAAATAATGAGTTTAAGGGGCTACAAAACAGGGCAAAGATGTCTTATGCTAGGATTTACTGATGGGGAAAAAAGGTTTACAAAGGTTGTAAAAAAGAATATAAATAAAATATGCAAAAAGTATGGAGCAATGTATACGACAGGCTATGTAACAGAAGGATGGGAAAAAGGAAGGTTTAAAGATCCTTATATGCGAGAAGACCTCCAAGACTATGGAATCATGACAGATACTTTAGAATGTGCAGTATCATGGGATAAGATGGAATATGTATATGAGGGAGTAAGAAAGTATTGTAAAAGCAGACCTAATACAATATGTATGACTCATATATCCCACTTTTATCCTCAAGGAGCAAACCTCTATTTTATATTTATAGCTAAAATAAATGAAATAGATGAATACCTCACATACCAATATGGAATATTAGACAACATACAAAAATATGGCGCAGCAATGAGTCACCACCATGGTATCGGCAAAATGACAGCTCCATGGCTCGAGGGCCAAATAGGTAAAAACCAAATGGATGTATTTAGAGCATTAAAAAGGCACTTTGACCCTAACGGCATAATGAACCCAGGCGGTACCATTGGCCTAGACCAGGGACAGTTCATTGACCCAAGGCACAACAAAGCGAAATAAATGAATAAATGTGAATAAATAGACGGTTCACTCAAAAGCAAAGGAACAAAAGGACGGTTTACCCGGGAGAATTGGGGGACGGTTCACTCGAGCCAGCCACAAAAGCCGATATCGATCCTATATTGATAAAGGTAGGCGCATAAGGCAATTAAAAATAGAAAGAGTTGAAGTGAAAATCTCGCTTTAACTCTTTTTAAATATAAATATGGTAGGCCATTGGAGTGGCTTGTCCTAAATTTGGGGGAAATAAATAGGTATTCTATTGTAGCTAATTAAGTTTATGATTACGAAACAGTTATACTCAAAAAATGTTCTAAAATTTCTTTATACTTTTTATCCTCATGTATAAGATAATACCCCTTGAGACAAAGCCTTGATGCTTGGGACTGATTTATATTACCCATAATAGCACATATTTTCCTTTGATTCATATTGCAAAAACTTCTCATGATAAATGCGCATATTGATTTAAACTCAT
>ENA-UOOK01000194-UOOK01000194.1-fermentation-metagenome-genome-assembly--contig:-NODE-194-length-76734-cov-5.366098_pt1 | contig 76734 bp, 74 predicted proteins | sample MGYA00245777_ERZ724023 | MGnify/ENA primary metagenome ERZ724023 (study PRJEB28704, sample SAMN03018312) | fermentation metagenome | biome: anthropogenic terrestrial biome; feature: soil; material...
AAGAAGCGTGTTTTTTGTTACTTGACTAGAAACACGCTTCTTTTGTATATGGTAACCCCTTCGGTTACTTATTACGTTCTAAAATGTAGGTAGTTTTTCCAGATAAATAATATCCGGATTCAGAGCGGCATCTCCTTCGGCCAGGATAGCCGCTTTGGCCACTATCTTGCCCCCTGCTTTTTCCACCAGCCGGGCAACGGCATTTACTGATTCCCCCGTACTGATTACATCATCTACGATGACTACCCGGCGATTTCTAATCTGGGCAACATCCTCGCCGTTTAATGACAAAATCTGAGTCTTTTGAGTGGTAATGGAGTTTACTTCTTCAATAACCGGGTTCTCCATGTAGGATTTAATACTCTTTCTGGCTACGATATAACTCATACCCAGGAGCCGCGAAATTTCAAAAGCCAATGGAATTCCTTTGGCCTCGGCCGTTACCAGTACATCAAACGGCGGTAGTTTTTTAATTAATTCCGGAGCCACCCGACATACCAATTCGGTATCACCCAAAATTACAAAACTGGCAATACTCATATGTTCATTGATAGGAATGACCGGCAGCTGCCGGGTCAGACCGGCAATTTCCAAGGTATAGGTTTTAGCTTTGTTTATGGTCATATTTATTTACACCTCTTTGCTCTCAATGCCTTAACTTCAATAAGTAATAGATTATTACAAGATCAGTTGGGTTGCAATGCCTGCCAGCATTCCAATAAAGGGATCGGATATTGCAGTTATAACAAAGGTGATAATGCCCACCATGTTTCCATCCTGCACCGCCGCCACCAGGTTATCCGGTATGACCATTATCGCCCCTATAATGAAAAGGTATCCGGCCGTAGCACCGACAGGAATCAATTTGCCTATTCTGGACAAAAGGAACAAAAGCAGTATCAAAGCCATTATGGACATAAATACAATAGCGGCATTTACCGGATGATCGGCCACACCGGTAACTGCTATGATGGGAGACAGCGGTGCACCGCCAAAGAGCGAACTGACCGTTTGGGATAAACCTGACATAATAGTCAGCTTATCAATCGAAAAATCAGTTTGGGCCATTGATGCCGTAATGGTGCCGTAACTGATAAAAGTTCCGATCTGCAGCGCCACCAGGGCAAGTACCGATTTCCAGATATGCCACGAATTCAATATCGGCTTATGTGGGATTAACTGGTTTTTAACATTTTGCCTAAAAGTGAGGGAGGTATCGCTGGCCTCTGCTGCATCCTCTTCCGGTGCATTAAACTGTTTTTTAATTGCATGGTGAAAAATAGTGCCCGCTACCAATGAAGCAACCACAGTATAAGCCAGGTTTTCAGTCAGGAACCAAACCGGTAATGCGGCGATAAATGACCCGATACCTGCTTTCAGGCTATCGCGGGCGATATCAACGCTGGTTCTGACCAGAATAACACCTACGCCGGCCAACATCCCGGCCAGAATAACATCACCTATATAATCAACGATGGCACCCAGTAAGCCGAAAATACCCAGTAAAGTCATGACAATACCGCACAGCAAAACAATCGAGATCCGTTCCCGGAAGTTTTTCCCCATACTTCCGGCCAGTACTATGGTTTCAGCCTGAAATGATATAGGGGTGGCCAATCCCCAGACCATGGCCAGTAAAGCGGCCAGGGCAAAGCCGATACCGGTGGGAAAGGCCAAAAATCCGTAATACAATGCTATAAGTCCTGATGCGATAGCATCTGAGAGGGCTCCAATTATGCTAACAATATCCTGTGGTGACATAAATAATGATATCCTTTCTATACGTTTATTTTGATGATTTCAAATCCAGTTGCGCTAAAGATTGTATTATTCCATGATTAAAGGGACGAATTGGCCGGAGAGAGCGTCTACCAATCCGCGATTGGTGATTTTTAATTCCGGAATTACAGCACAAGTCAGCAAAAGAGACAGATCAAAGGACGGATTATCCTGTTGGCTCCCCATTGCAAACAGGCTTTGGTGTAATTTCTTAAATGACTGCTGCAATTCCCGGGGATCAACATCACTCATAATACCGGCAATAGGGAGTTCTACCCGGGCGATAACCTGCCCTTCGGCGGCAAATACGATTCCGCCCTGCATTTCCCGTATGGTGTTTACCACCAGAGCCATGTCCTCATCATTAGTACCAACTACCGCCAGGTTCTGGCTGTCCTGTCCCACACTGCCGCCGAACGCACCCTGCTTAAAGCCGAAACCTCGGACTATTCCCAGAGCATGATGTCCTGCTTCCCGATAGCGGTCAAATACCGCTACTTTTAATAGATCCCGACTTATATCCGGCTGCAGGAGGCCATCCTTAACCGCTAGCATTTCGTGATCTTCCCGGGTAGCCACTGTTCCTTCGATAATCGTCATTACCCGCACCTTTACCTCACCGGCATCTACCGGTGCCTTAATCCAAAAGGTTGCCGGGGATACCTCACCTAATTTGACCGTGTTTAATACTTCGTCGGGATATTTAAAGGCCGGAACCGTAAAATTCTCATCGTTAAATTTCTTGCCATCAACGAATACCTCTGCCACATCGAAGCTCTCCAAATCAGATACCAGTACCAGATCAGCTTTCCGCCCCGGAGCTATGGAGCCTACATGATGGTCAATGCCATAAGCACGGGCTACATTGATGGTCCCCATCTGAATGGCGGTAACCGGATCTACGCCCTCCGCCACAATTGCCTGCAAAGCCCGGTTCATATGACCTTTATCAAGAATATCATCCAAAAAAATGCAGCCGTCGGTAGCCAGCAAAACATTGCCGGTGTCAGGCAGAGATGCCGTAAAATCGCCGGCACACACCGGTTCCTGTAAAGAACCGCGTCTGAGTATTACTTTCATGCCCAAGCGGTATTTCTCCAGCATTTCCTCCAGCGAAACCGATTCGTGATCAGTCAGAATACCGGCGGCGATATAGGCCTGCAAATCATCTCCCCTCAGTTCGGGACAATGTCCGTCAATACGCAGATTTTGCTCCTGTGCCCAGGCTAATATGGACATTATTTCCGGTTCGTGCTCCAGAACCCGGTTGAAATCCATAGTTTCAGCAATTCCGCGGGCGTTGGGTAAATGAATGGCTTCCTGCATATCTTTGAGGGTCATATTGGCACCGGCTTCTTCCAGAGTAGGAGTTCCCGGCACACACGGAGGTATCATAAGATAAGCCTTCAAAGGAGTACCGGCCAGTTCGTGGGCAAAGCTATGCATGCAATTGATTCCCGTATTGCATACATCATGCATATCAAGCACCGCGGTAGTGGTGCCATGAGCGATAACCGTCCGGGCAAAAGGGATGGCAGACATGAAAGACATTTCAATGTGGCAATGGGCATCAATCAAACCGGGAATCAGGAATTTTCCGGCTGCATCATATATAGCAAGGGCCTGGCGCGGTTTTTCCGGATTAGGCTTTCCTACCCAGGCGATCGTATCTTCCGCGATGGCAACTTCCATTTCCTCGATCTGTTTGGTAAAGACATTGACTACCCGGGCATGGCGGATAATCAAATCGGCTGGGGCTTTGCCCTGTGCCACATTCATAATATACATTAGTTTCTCGGTTTCCATCAAATATTACCTCCCCTAAATTTTGATTATTGCAGCGAATAAACGAGATGTGAACCGATAGGGTCAGAAAAATGAGCAAATAAATAAATCAACTTTTCTGGTTGACTAAAACCGTTCTAGATCGGTCAACGAAAAAGTTGATTTATCTAAGGCTCATTTTGAAATGATATCTTATTCAGAGGTGCAATTGCAATACATTTCCTGTAACGGCAATGCTCTAATTGGTTTTTACCTCTTCTGGTTCAGGTTGTATTTTCACTTCATCCGGCAGCAAAAGCCAAAAAATTGCAGTTATTAACTTGTTCTATCTTCATTAATAATTCCCCGTTTTTAAAAGCGCACACTCCTGGCAAACGTCTTACGTGTTCTTGTATTAGAATGTGCTGCAGAAATTGCCGGCTTGTTAGGTATCAGGCAAAACCCAGCTTAATAAAAACTAAGTATACATATATGGTAGCCACTGCCAGAGAGCCTATCGTTACCGGAATACTCACTTTTAGAAAATCCACAAAAGAAATCGGGGTTCCTTCCCGAGCTGCTATGCCGGCTACAACCAAGTTTGCCGAAGAAGCAATTAATGTACCGTTGCCGCCCAGACAGGCGCCCAATGCCAGAGACCACCAGAGAGTATGAAGTTCCACTTGGGGCAGGGCCAATTGGGTGCCGATATCCTGAACCATGGGAATCAGGGTAGCCACCAATGGAATATTGTCAACAAAAGAGGAAGCAAGTCCGGCTCCCCACATCAAAGCCAAGGCGGTAAATCCTGTGTTGCCGCCGGTAACTTCTATCATCCACGTGGAAATATACTTTATAATGCCTACTTCCACCAGACCTCCGACCAGCACGAACAGCGCGGCAAAGAAAAAGATCGTTATCCATTCCACCGAATGAAACACTTCTTCCAAATCGCTTTCTTTCACGCCGATGAGCATGAGAAGGGTAGCACCGGTCAATGCCACCGTAGCCGCTTCTATATTAAAATACTGGTGCAGGAAAAAACCCAACAGAGTAAGTGCAAAAGCAAAAATGGATTTTTTAGCCAACTCCGTATCCTGAATATATTCATTGGCATCAATGTCCATAAGCTTTTGTTTATATTGTTCATCTACATGGAGATGTTTTCTAAAACAAAATTTCAGATAAATGATGGTGATAATCAGAAGGACGATAATAATTGGAGTTATATGAACGAGAAATTCATTAAATGATATATCTGCCGCCACGCCGATCATAATGTTAGGCGGATCTCCGACTAAGGTAGATGCTCCGCCGATGTTGCAGATTAAAATTTCCATAATGAGATAAGGTACGGGATTGATATGTAGAATCTGGGCAATGGCGATGGTGATAGGAGCAATTAATAAGACAATGGTTACATTATCGATAAAAGCTCCGCCTACAGCTGTCAATATGGCCAAACGCACCAAAATTCTCAGGGGATCGCCATTGGCGCTTTGCGCTGTTTTAATCGCAATATATTGAAAAAGACCGCTTCGATTGGTGATGCCCACCAAAATCATCAGACCGAGGAGCAAGAAAATGGTCGCCCAATGAATGTGCTGCGTATAGGCCGTTTCCAGATCTACGATACCCAATATAATCATCAAAATGGCGCCGCACATTGCAATAACAGCTCGATTGATTTTTTCTGAAATAATAAAAGCATAAACGGTAAGAAAAATGACTGTAGCCACGATAATTTGCCAGTTGGCCACATTTTGTCCTATAGCTAACGTTGTCGTGTCCTCCTCCCCTACATATTTATTCCACGGCTAAATTCTAGAAAAAGCCAAAAGGTAAGCAAAAGGTTATAACAAAATTAAAGATAATAATCGCTAAAACCTTGCTTACTTTGCGTATACGGTATTGGCGTTACCAAAATAGTTACCGTCATTCCCAAGTTATGGAAAAATCAGAAAATAGCGACGTAGGCACAACGCCGAACACATTTTTTGACTGGACCTCAAACGGCACAGTGCAACTTTTGAAATGGTAAAATATAATCCTAGATTTATGCAGACAGACCAGAACTACCAGAACCAAAACTATTATGGGAAGCCCTACTATATAGATTTCTAAGCATATTCATTTTACATAATAATTATAAACAATGGATAATAATAAAGCAAATTTCAGGATAGATGGGACGGTGTCAACTTACTTTAAATTTAGATTGCTTTAAAATACCAATTTTACTTAGACGGGCTTTAAATGATCTTCACTTAAAGCAATATCTGATACAGATGATTAACCAACCGGTTATCAGGTAAAAACTTCTATACAAAAATGCCAAGCTTGCTTGGCTTGGCGCATTAATTGAGGTATTTACTGTTACGAAGGCTGGGAAGTATATATAATTAGCCTTGGCAGATGCCGGCCACTTGATCAAGGGATATGATAAAAGCAATGCCCTTATTAGGTTCGTTCAAATTAGCTTCTTTTATAATTGCGTCCAAAACTGTTTGAGCTTTAGAGTCCTCAATTAAAGTTAACACGATTTCTTTTTCCGGTTCGATACCAATTCCCAATAGTAACCGAACAACGGTACCGCGCCCGAAAATAATAGTTCCTCCCGTGGCTCCGGCGTGATGGGAAATATCTACGACTTTTCCCCCTTTGCCTTTATTTACAATGGTTATAATCAGTTTGTAATGTTCCAACTCCACTACCTAAACCTCCTTTGTTACACCGGGACGTTCTTTTTGCATTCATTGGATTAAGTCCTGTTTGGGTATTATTCTGTATATCCGACTGATACCAACTCTTAGCTGCTTTTTACTTATTCCATTTATCTCTTATGCGTGATTTAGATTTCGAAATAAACCTCCTCCCAAATTATATATACTTTTCCTAGCCACAATGCAATATTGGTATGCTTATATAGTACTATCTTAATTATCAAAATTCTACATAATTTCAAAGCTGGTAGGTTGTAGCCGCTATTCTTATTCAAACTTTATTTCTCTTATTAATTAACATTACTATATTGTTTTTTGCAAGTAGAAATTCCTTACTTGGGGGTACAGTTATTAACTTATTCTATCTTCATTAAGAGTTCCCCATTTTTAACCTGTTGCTCTTCTTTTACCACTATACCGGAAACTTTGCCGTCTACCGGAGCTACAATCTGCGATTCCATTTTCATGGCTTCAATTATAATCAGACTTTGTCCGGCTTTGACTTGATCCCCATTTTTAACCAGCAGCTTAGTAACTGTTCCCGGAATGCTGGCACCAACCTCGTTTTTGTTTTCGGGATTGGCCATAATGGTTGAGGTAGTTGCTTCGTCGGTTTTTATATAAGTTTTATCCAATAAAGTTATTTCCCTTTGATTTCCATTAACCTCAAAGCGTATGGTTCTAAAGCCGTCTTTATCGAGCTTTCCAACTGAGACAAGTTTGACGATAAATACTTTACCTTCCTCTACTTCTACTTCACAAACTTCCCCTTCACTCATGCCATCGAAAAATACCGGACTGTTTACCCGGCTTAAATCACCATAAGTTTTTTTGAAATTCAAATATTCTTCATAAACTTTGGGATACAGCGCATAACTTAGGGCTTCCTGCATGGTGGCTTTTAGCCCGTGTTTCTCTTCCAGCAGTTGGCGAATATTTCCAAAATCTACCGGTTCCAGCAACTCGCCGGGACGGCAGTTAATGGGCTTTATGCCCTTCAGCACAACTTTCTGCAGATCTTGCGGGAACCCGCCTACCGGCTGACCCATCATACCTTCAAAATATGCTATGGCAGAATCCGGAAAAGCCAGGTCTTTACCCTTTTCCACTATATTATCCGGAGTTAAATCATTCTTGACCATGAAAATGGCCAAATCTCCCACCAGTTTGGAAGATGGGGTAACTTTAACGATGTTTCCCAGCATTTCGTTAACTGCCTTATACATTTCCTTAACTTCTTTAAATTTGTGTCCCAGCCCAAAACTGTCAACCTGCGGCTTTAAGTTGGAATACTGACCTCCGGGGATTTCATATTTATAGACATCAGCCGTACCAGACTTAAGGCCTGACTCGAACTGGCTGTATATCGGGCGTATATCACTCCAATAATCAGCAATTTCCTGAATATCATCCAGGTTCAATTTAGTAGCCCGGCTGGTGTTCTCCAGTGCCGCTACCACGGAGTTCAGAGCCGGTTGACTGGTCAGGCCCGACATACTGTTAAAGGCTACGTCAACTATATCCACTCCGGCTTCCGCTGCCATAAGAACCGTAGCAACCCCGTTTCCGCTGGTATCGTGCGTGTGTAAATGAATCGGTATTGATATCTCATTTTTTAATTCCCGGATCAGCTTTTCGGCCGCGTAAGGTTTCAAGAGTCCGGACATATCCTTGATGCCAAGAATATGAGCCCCCATTTTTTCTATTTCTTTGGCAGTTTCGATATAATACTGGAGCGAATATTTGTCTTTGTAGTCATCTAAAATATCACCAGTATAGCAAATACACGCCTCAGCGATCTTACCCTGTCTTATAGTTTCGTCAATGGAAACTTCCATTCCTTTGAGCCAGTTTAAGGAGTCGAATATTCTAAATACATCGATACCTGCATCGGCCGATTCTTTTATGAATTCCCTGATCACATTATCGGGGTAGTTAGTATAACCAACCGCATTAGCGCCCCTGATCAGCATTTGAAACATGATATTAGGAATTTTCTCCCGCAGTTGCATCAGTCTTTCCCAGGGAGATTCCTTCAGAAACCGGTAAGCAACATCAAAAGTAGCACCGCCCCACATTTCCAGTGAAAATAAATCCTTACCGATTCGGGCGGTAGCTTCGGCAATTCTCAGCATATCAACCGTCCTGACCCGGGTTGCCATTAATGATTGATGGGCATCCCGCATAGTAGTATCGGTCAATAACAGTCTTTTCTGAGATTTAATCCAATCCACGATCCCTTCCGGTCCCATACTGTCAAGAATCTGCCTGGTACCATACAATTCACCCATGCTTGGGATTTTGGGAACTCTCGGCACATCGTAATCTTTTTTATAGCCTTTGCTTTCATTTACCACCTTTTCACCAATAAACTTCAAAATATTGGCTTCATAATCTTCTTTCGGTGTTATGTCAAAGAGCTCCGGGGTTGAATCAATAAAACCGGTATCGCATTCACCCTTAATAAATTTAGGATGAGAGAGAACATTCAGCAAAAAGGCCTCATTAGTTTTGACTCCGCTGATGACCATCTCCCGAATGGCGCGCTGGGCTTTATTTATAGTATCTTCAAAACTGCGGGAGCAAGCAGTTATTTTAACCAGCAGGCTGTCATAATAAGGGCTTATAACTGAACCTGTATAGCCGTTGCCGCCATCCAGCCTGATGCCAAAACCTGAGCCTGATCTATAAACATCTATTTTACCGGTATCCGGTGCAAAACTATTGGTGGGATCTTCCGTGGTCACCCGGCATTGTATGGCATACCCCCTGGTATTTATAGCCTCCTGACCGGGAATACCGATCTTTTTGGAATTTAATTTATAACCTTCGGCTATAAGAATTTGACTTTGTACAATATCGATGCCGGTAACCATTTCTGTTACCGTATGTTCAACTTGAATTCGGGGGTTCATTTCTATGAAATAATGATCACCTTTACTATCCAGCAAGAATTCTACTGTTCCCGCACTCCGATAATTAACCGATTTAGCAATTCTGATGGCATCAGAACAAATCGCCTGTCTTTGTTCTTCTGTTAGTACCAGGGCCGGTGTAAACTCGATAACTTTTTGATGGCGCCTCTGAATGGAACAATCTCTATCATACAGATGCACTATATTTCCGTAATTGTCCCCCAGTATCTGGACCTCAATGTGTTTCGGATGCTCCAAGTATTTTTCAATAAAAATGTCATCTATCCCAAAGGCCTTTTTAGCCTCGTTTTTGGCACTATGAAATTCCTGCAGCAAATCAGCCTCGCTGCGGACAATTCTCATGCCCCGGCCGCCGCCGCCGGCGGCAGCCTTCAGCATAATCGGGTATCCACACGCGTCGGCCAATTCCAGCGCTTCATTATCTGATTCAATCGGCTTTTCTACACCGGGGATAGTAGGCACACCAATACTATGGGCAATAAGTTTGGACTTAATCTTATCCCCTAATTTATCCATCATATCTGCCGTGGGGCCAATAAATTCTATGCCCGATTCGATACATTTCTTGGCAAATTCAGGATTTTCGGACAAAAATCCATACCCGGGGTGGATTGCATCTACCCCCTTTTTCATGGCCAGATCAATTATTTCTTCAATATCTAAATAGGCTTCAACCGGGCCTTTATTAGCTCCAATCAAATAAGATTCGTCCGATTTGCTTCTGAATAACGCTAATTTATCTTCATTTGAATAAATAGAAACGGTTCTGATTCCTAATTCATGGCATGCCCTGATGATGCGTATGGCAATTTCCCCTCTATTGGCAATTAAAATCTTCTTAAACCTCTTCACAATGGTCCTCCTTAAGAGCAAATCTTTCTAATATTAGACTGGCAATTATAGTTTATTAATTAATATAATTCGGTACTATATGATGCTTTTCTTATCGATTATACCAAATATTTGATTTTATCAGATGGGAGCCGGGCTGGAAATACAGAATACACTACAGTTTATTATGTTAATATACCCTGCAACTGTATTAATTAGCACGTAATGGTTGATAAGTCATCAAAATAAAAAAAACTGCCCCCCATTTCTAAACTTCTTCAGAAAAGGGAGGTGGATTGTTTTAGCTAACCTTAAGTCTTTACCGATTAAAAACTGGGATTAAGAATAGACTAGATAGTTGAATAATTTTGACCTATTTAAATTCGTATCGTACCGGATTTGGTCAGGTCGATTCAATAGTCTTTGGAGCCGGGACCTTGTGCAATATTAGGATCCACGGAAGAACCTTCCGGCAAACTATATTGCAAGGCATTAGACGGGCATTTATCAACCGTGCGTATAATCTCCTTAGCATTACTGCCGGATAAATTGACCCATGGTCTTTTTCTGACATCGAAAACCTCAGGCAATTCCCCCCAGCATTTACCGGCATGAGAACACTTGTCAGGATACCAATAGACAATGATATCTTGATTCTTGTATTCCTTCACTAAGTGCTTGGATTGTTGTGCCGGTGGCGGAGCTATAGTTTCCGATTTTTTGAACATATCCCGGGGTGCTCCGCAAACCGGACACACCCAGTCCGCAGGAAGTTCGTCGAAAGGTGTTCCTGGCGCAATTCCATGTTCGGGGTCTCCTACCGAGGGATCATAAACATAACCACAAATCAAGCATTCATAAGGCAGCCGCCTCGCTGCAGTATTTGCATTTTCCATGATCGCACCTCCTGAAACATATATTGCCTTAATATCGGTTAGAGCTTTATGCCTTTGGCCATTATTAGAGTCTGCAAACGCAATGAAGATAATTCGTTCACTGACGCGGCATAATGCGTTTATTATGCTCAATAATTGTTACCTCCGATAACATTTTCTATAAACCAGTCTAACTTAACGCTATCCGATACTCAACAGTTTGCAGCAGCCCCAGGAAGTAAATGCCGGCAGCGAAGAAATGACTTCCCTCGCTGGAGAATTGGACACAGACCAATGGGATTGTGCCATAAATGATTTTTACTTATACTTGATGACATTGCCATTAATATGCAACTCACGAACATCTTCTACTTTTAATGGTGAATCGGGCATATATTTTATAATAATTTTTCCGTCATCGCGATAAGTCGCGGCTGATTCAAATTTTCGGACACTGCCATCAAGCATGGCCACTGCAACATTAATCTTATCTGCCGGGCCCTCCGGCTGACCGCTTCCCAGTAATGTGATCCCAAGCGGTGAAATAGAGACCCGCTTGATTTTCATGTTTTCCAAATCAATGCTGCAATCGGCTTGCTTTGTTTGTGAAACTGCCGCTATTTTGAAAGTAGTTCTCCATTTGCCCTGCACATAACTCCCATTGGTAAAAAAGTCGCCCTTAAGTTTGAACTGGTCAAGCTGTCCGGCATCGATATCAAAAATGTTTTCTTCATATTTATCCCCATATTGGGTATTCCCATAGGCATCCGTACCAAAAGAAACATTAGTTGGATGAATAACTTCGCCTGCAGTATTGGTTAAATATAAAAATCCATGATCATCAATTCCGGTTCCGGTCCATTTAATTTGTACGTGAAGCCGTCCGTCCACCAAGCCAACATTGGAGATTTGGGCAAAATCAATGCCAGGTAAAGGACGATTCATTTGATCGTTTTTTAAAACTTGTATTATACTTTTCTCTCTTAATGTTTCAAACAAATCACCCCCGCCGCCCGGAATATTATTCATATCGAGCAGCATTTTTTCAGGATCTTTAGGAATGGCAGTCAGGTCAATACCTGTTTTCACATCAGTGTACTCATGCCTGGCACTCAGAAAAGAATCTACCCCCACCGTTATTTTCTTACCGTTCAGCTCACTGCCTCCATTTGCCAGCAGACGTATGGTCGCCGTTTTGGTGCGCTCATCATAAGCAACCACCTGACTTGTAAACATACTCATTCCGGTAATACTGTAATCATAGAGGTCAATGCTCTTATCGATCCGGTTACCGGTTAAATCTTGCATGGTCAGGTATACGACCGCAGTATCTTCATCGTTCATTGCAGCAACAACTTCCATTTTAATTCCATTGTTCTCAGCTACAAGTCCTATGGGCTGAAGCATCTGTGCGATCTCAGGGGTGACGCGAGACAGCAGAGCGTTGAAGCCGGGGATTGTTGCCGCCATAACCGGAACGGAAATCAACAGGCACAGGCATATTAGCGCAGCAACCGTCAAAGGTTTTTTCATGGTGCCGGTGTTATTGGCCTGCTTTTGTATTATGACCGCAAAATCATCGCTCAGTTTAAGCGGAGCAAGCCTTGCATCAATAGCATTTTTAATACTTGGGATTTCAGTCATCAAAATACCACCCTTTCAGTTTTGTTCCTAACTGTTCTCTGGCCCGCTTTAGTCTGGTGGAAACAGTCGATTCCGGGATATTTAATACTTGGGATATTTCTTGGATCTTCAACTCCTGGTAGTAAAACAACAGGATAACTTCTTTATATTTGGGAGATAATTTCATAATTTCTAATACCAGCGTATTATCCTGCTGCGTTTCCAGGCTGGTATCTGCGGGAATTTCATTTAACGCTTCGGTAATAACAACGCGCTTCCACCACGAGCTTCGCCGGTAATTCTTGCAAACATTTATAGCAATTCGCATGATCCAGGTTTTTATTTCCGACTCGCTCTTAAATTGCGAATAATTGTTATAAACTTTAAGAAAAGTGTCCTGTACAGCATCCTCTGCCAGATGGATATCCTTTAAGTATAGGAAACACATCCTAAGCAGCGAGTCGCCATATTCTGCTACAAGATAACTAATATCCATGGGAGTATTTCTATCTGGTACCGAAATAGAAAACATCCTCAACCTCACCCCTTTAATAATTAGACACGCCAGGATGCTATTATCTTTCATTTTTGAAATTATTTTGTGTGCCCATGTTTTCAATCAAGGAGGTACGATAGGGCGCAAAAAGCACAAAAAAACGCCGCTATAAGCGACGTCAAAATGTTCTGAAATATGGCAGAGCCCAATAAATCTGGACTCTTCTAAATCATTGCAATAGTCTGCCTCCTCATAAAGGAGGCAGTAGCATCTTACGATTGCGTAAGTTCAATAACTAATTCTTTGAGAGCAGGTAAATCTTTTTCAATGACTTCCCAAACTATATCTAAATCTACACCCATGTAATCATGAACTAAAATATCACGGAATCCAGCAATTGCTTTCCAAGGAATAGCTGGGTATTTCTCCCTAAAATCCATTGAAAGCCTCTTGGTAGCTTCTCCGATTATCTCTAAATTTCTGATTACTCCATCCTGTATCAAAGTAACTTGTTCAAAAGAGCTTTTTCCGGCCTTAACATAAGTATTTATTTTATTTATGCATTCCAGTATATGCTCTAAGTATAAGGTTTCGTCTTTCAAAGCTTCACAGCCTCTTTTAGGACAATAGGTCGTATACGAGGGTGCAATGCTTTCTCTGTTACGACATCTACTTTTCGGCCTAATAGATCTTCAAGTGCTTGTTTCACTTTTATTAAATCGACTAGACTGCTTCCTTGAACAAAATCTACTAAAAAATCAATATCGCTCTTATCGTTTTCTTCACCTCTTGATACAGATCCAAAGATGCGTACATTATGGGCCCCATGTTTCTCTGCAATGTGCAAAATGTTTTCTTTATTTGATTGTATTTCATAAAATATAGATTTTTCATTCATCATATTTATTCATCACCTCATTTTAAGGCTTCTTACCTAATTATAACCAATTTTATCTGTTTTTTTAAAACGTTTTCAGATTATCCACAGGCTTTCACGCGGGTATCTAAATACGTTTTTTAATATCAGGTTGAAACGCTCTTTGCAGAAGGAGGCGTATCGCTAAGACAGATTTCGCGAGTTACCGGTTTGAGTTGGCCAACAAAAAGAACGTCCCCTTGTTGGCCCCCTAAGTATTGCTTTTTACGATTTTAATGAAATCACTGATTTTAAGCCGATTTCCATAATGGAGTATAGCCACTGAGTATATCTTCACCGAAATCCAGGAAAAGACTACAATAGTTGCTAAAAGAAGAGCGACAGAACCTGCTAACTCTGCGGCGGAAACATTTCCTAACAACAACCTGCCCGGCATTGAAAATGGAGCGGTGAAGGGTATGATGGACGTTAATGTAAGAGATTTTCCGGCATTGGGCAATGTGGCTGGAATATATGCCGCATAGAACGATATTAAAGCAATCACGGTGATTGGCATAATCGCTGTATTCACATCCTCCGAGCTGCTCACCGATGCGCCTGCCACCGCATTCATCATGGCATACAAGAGATAACCCAATATAAAATAAACTAATATCATAATCATCGCTAAGGGCGTAAAAGCTGAAAAATCAATGCTCTGTCCGAACATGGTAAAATTTTTAGGGAAAAACAGCCTATAGCTGATGGCAGCCGTCAAAAGAATTAAGGTAAGCTGTGATAGTCCCAGCAGGCCCATTGCAGCCGTTTTTCCCAAAATTATATTGGATGGTTTAGTAGAAGTAATCAGGGTTTCCATGACCCTGGATGATTTTTCTGCCGCGACCGAAACGGCAATCCCATATCCAAAATAGTAAATGGCAAAGAAAAGAATAAAAATTATAATCATACTTGACATCTTGCTTTTTACATATCCTTGACCTAACTCTTTCACCTGGATAGCAGGGGGTGACAGTATTTTATTTATCGTAGCTTCATCTACCCCAGCCAATCCCAAAAGCTTGGAATCAAAGAGACTGTTTACCAGCTCATGCAGAGCAGTTGGATCAGGTCCGGATCCGTATGTTTTCATATAATAATCCATGTTCAGCATGCCAGATTGTTCGTTTAAAACAAGCAGATACCTGTTTCCTTCTTCCTTGATCTGATTCATAAGAGATTCTTTTTCCGCATCATTTTTCAACTCAAACCTATAGCCGGGAAAGGTCGAGTTAAATACAGTTAAATCTTGCTTTAACAGATCAGCATTATCAATTATATAAACATTCTGAACGGCAGCAGCTTTTTGTTTATTATCCTTCTCCTTAGCAGAATCAAAAATAGTGCCGTTTTTAATCATTCCCGGGACAATCATAGCTGCCATGGTCAGAATTAAAATAATTATGGTTGAAACAATAAAAGCCTTTTTGCGAATACTTTGCCGAAATGTATAATTTAAAACAGTTAAAAACTCTCTCATCCTTTATCACCCACCAGTCCCACAAATATTTCATGTAATGAAGGCTCTCTAATCTCGAACTTGTCCAATCGCATGCCAGATTTCATTATCCGGTCCAACAAGCTGTAGGCCTGGGCATCTGTCGAAATTTTAAGTTCAAAGCCGGAAGCGGTAATCCTAACATTCATGATTCCTTCTTCCCGCGCGGCTTGGGTGAGATCTCCTTCGCAATCAATGAAAAGGTTGGTGCGGCCATAGTTATGTTTAATATCTTTTAAATTACCGGCAAGGATAGTATTTCCCTGGTCTAAGATCAAAATTTCCCGGCAATATTCTTCGACAGCTGCCATCTGGTGGCTGGACATTATGATGTATTTACCTTTTTCCAGCAGTTCCTTAATGACTGATTTGAATAGATCAGTATTTATCGGATCCAAGCCGCTGAATGGTTCGTCCAGGATAAGAAGTTCCGGATCGTGAATGATAGCTGTAATTAACTGAATCTTTTGTTGATTCCCTTTGGAGAGCCGTTCCGCAACTTGATGGGTATATTCGGTGGCCTTAAGTCTCTCCAGCCAGTAATCCATGGAAGCTTTGGCTTCCTTGTAATTCATCCCTCTAAGCCTGGCAAAATAGTGCAATTGCTCACTGACTTTGGCCTTGGGATAGATGCCGCGCTCCTCCGGCAAATACCCGAATCTAACGTTTTCGCGCGTAATCGTTTTCTTATCCCATTCAATTGTTCCGCCATCCTTCTCAAGTATGCCTAAAATCATACGAATGGTAGTGGTTTTCCCGGCACCATTAGTTCCGAGCAGCCCAAATACACCGGAATCATCAATATTAAACGACAAGTTATTGACTATTTTCTTACTGCCGAAACTCTTATTAATATTTGCAATATGAAGTCCCATTTTTACCTCCAGGTAACCTGTCTTTATAGAATTGGAAAAGAGACCGTTCTTTTTCATATATTTCCCCACAGTATCCTTTCTTAGCACTTTATATTTTATCATACTCTCCTAAGATCCATGCTACATGGGATATTATAGGGTACGCTTTCCGAGGTATGACAACTTAAGAATTCTCTGATTAGAAAGCAAAGCAACCAGGCTGTTGGTTGTATTCAGGGATTTGGCGGCAAATGCATCTAATGGTTTAAAAATGGCATTAGCACCGAACCAGATGTTAAAGGCCTGTGTGAAGAAAACACTTTGACTGATTACCTTACGAGCATACTTAACCTCTTTTAAAATATCCGGTAAATCTCTGAGATTACGGTCAAATGCCAGAATATCAGCCTTATTTTCGGTTGAGAAGGCAGGCAATTTCTTTATCCAGAATATCCTTAGTTCGTTCGAATTGAGCTTCGGCAAAGAGGTTTTGAAAGTCTTCCACTACTCCCGAAAAAAAGCTCTGGATATTTTCGCCGGCTTCCATACCTTTTCTTACTATTCCTTTTAACAAAGGCTCCAGGTTTTTGCGTGCCGCAAGCCAGATAATAATAGCCAGAGCAGCGGCCATAGCCCCATATTTGAACCCTCTTCCTTCCGGGGTAGCCAGCCAGCTATTTTGGTGACGGTCACCAAGCAGAGGCCATTCCTGCATACGTTCTTCCAGACTGGAAAGCAGATCATCTTTAAATTCCTGCCAGTTTTCTCTGCCTTCGTTGAGGCGATTGCCCATCACACCTCCTGTCCGGCGCTGCCTCAATTCCTCCTGTCTTTCTATTTCACTGAGTAATTCTTCCCGCAGATTAGTCATAGTTTTACCGTTGACAAGGTGGCCTGTTGCTCTCAGTCATCATTATTTCTCTGCATAATTGTTCCTTTAGAGCTTCATAATCTGCCGGGTCCATTGCGGGTGCCGATGTATTAGCCACATTCTCACCTTCTCTGTTTTTTGGTTTAATTGTAGTTGGCTGTATTATTGACCATATATTACCATGCCATGCAATCAATTCTAAACTTTACGCTAAACATTTGAATATTTTTGGTGACTTTACACAGACTAATTGATAATTAAATGAGGCGAGGTGACTTTATTGAATCCGAGATTACTATTTAGAATTGCGGCTGGCGTAGGGTTAGGTTACTTTGCGGTAAAAAAGCTGGCCGCCAAACCATTACACATGGCTGCAGTAACCACTGCCAAAGGAGTACTTAATTTAGGTGATCGGGTGAATTCCGCAGGACAGGCGGTTGTCGATGGCTGGCAGGATATTGTAGCAGAAGCCAAATCGGACATAGAGCAGAAGAAAGAAAGCCATTTGGCTCACAAAGCCGGTTCAGTAATGGATACGGTATCTGAAAATGTAGCCGGATATATGCATAAAACAGCCCAATCCATTGAGGACCTGGCCGATAAACTGGAAGGCACAAATGTGGATGATGACAAACCGGATGAGGATGAAGACGAAGATGATGAAACAAGAGAATAACCGGTGAAAGTTACCCGCTTATTTGATAAAAAATTCCTTCGGCAAAATGATCGGTGGGCAGAAAGGTATAAAAACTCTGTTTCAGAAGTTCCTCACGCTGATCAAATTGCCGGTAAATTTCCGGAACGACTTCCTGCAGAATCTGGCCGGAAATTTTTTGTTCCACATACATTAAAGCACTGTCCATTTGTTTCATTAATAAAGTCTTTAATTCCTTTTACTGCAGACTGTAACGATCTTCTGAACCAAGGATGGCATTATCCAGCATCCGGCCGGAGATGTTGCCCCAAACGGCTGACCAGCATTCTTGCTTTATCTCTTCCATAAACTCGGCCATGATTGAGGTACGGTTTAACTCAAACCAGTATTTTACAATCGTCTGAAATCAATTGAGATATCAGCCCGGGCAGTTTGGGCAGGAAATTCTATGCCACATTCATCAAAAGCAGGCTGGAGTGCATTGGCAATCTGATATACAAGCTGTTCCATCTCCCGGGGAGCAAGCCCATTTTCTGCAATTCTTATTTATTTCGGCTTCAGTTTTAGACACCAATTCATCCGCACACCGTTCATTCCATTCAATATGTAAGCGGATATTCTCAACCAGTTCTCTGCCATACGGTCGAATATCATCTTTTAAACCGATTCACACCTGCTATCTGATCATCAACCGCAACATACAATACACTCTGTCCCAGGTAATTTAGTCTTCGGCTTTTATATCGGGCAGCTGTTTTTCCATAAAACGGCCAGTGCCCGTTCGATACTCCTGGTAAAAAGCAGAACCCCAAGGGCAGCTCCGATTGCCACCCGGGTAATCTGGTTGGTATAATTTTTAACTCCGGCTATCTCGGCAGGAATAACCCGGGCCATAGGGACTGGAACATCGGTCTGGTCTGCTAAACCTGCATCAGGTATAATCTGAACCTCCCCGGCCAATAACCAGGAACCACCCAACGCCTTCTCACCTGGATATTTTAACACCGGCAAAGGACTTCCGTTTACATTGGATTCATCAAATACTGCTCTTCCTTCAGCAATAATCCCCCCATATGAAACCTGCTGCCCCTTTCGTTGATTTTTTCCTGATGAACCGGTCTGCGATTTTCATGTATCTGGTGCTGAAATTCCTGTATCTCCTTAAGCAGCTTCGTTAAGGTTACTTGCTCGGTATCATAACAAATTAAAGCTTTGCCCGTATAATGATTGCAGTGTACCATTCGCACCTGCCCGGTAAACTTTGCTTCCAAAGACTTACTGAACTGCTGGTTGCGATAGATTTCAACGGTAGGTTTTCCATATCAGACGTAATTTCAATATTAATATTTTCACTTTCTATTGTAATAGTAAAGATGCTTAGAGCAAGAAGTCCGGAAAAAATAGCAACGAAACCAGTCCTGTGTTAACTTTCTTTACTTCAGACCATAGAATACAAACTGTCTCAATTGCTAATGAAACAGGATTTCTTATAGCCGCCGCTGCTTAATAATAAGCTAAAAAAGGCTCGTTTGCTCCATCGAGGCTTTGAATAATACGTAAAAGGTGGTTCCATTGTTGCTAGTATCTATTTCAATAGAAGCATTATTCTTATCGGCTATGTTGTAGCAGATGAACAAACCTAAACCAGTACCATTTTCTTTAGTAGTAAAAAAGGGCGTACCCAACTTTTCTAGAATTTCCTTCTTAATCCCCTTACCATTGTCCTTAACCGACAAGACCACATTGCCCTCTATTGCATAAGTTCGTATGGTTATGCTGTCACCTTCCTCCGATGCATCCATCCCATTACGGACCAGATTTAAGATAAGTTGACGAATATCGTTTTCGCACAACATTACATCAGGAATTTCTCCTAATTCAAGTTTTATACACTTGTTGTTCATAATGGCTTCTGCTTGAATTAAGGGAGCAATATTGCCAATAATCTTATTAAGGTTTTCTTGGGCCACTTCTAATTCTTTATCCTTAGCCATTGACAGGAATCCAAAGATTATAGTGTTGGCCCTTTCCAGTTCATTGATCATAGTCTCGAAATAGTCATTGTAATCATTAAAATCGCTGCTAATAGCAAGCAACTGTAAAAAACCACGTACCGTGGTCATAGGATTCCATATTTCATGAGCGATACCGGCAGCCATCTGAGCGACCACGTTCAATTTATCCATACGTGCAATCTGTTCTTCCATTCGCTTGCTTTCAGTAATATCCCGAAATACCATAACTACACCGATAATGTAACCATCATCGTCGCGAATGGGGGCGGCAGAATCAGCAATAGAAACCGTTTCCCCGCTTTTGGTAATTAATCCGGTATGATTAGCCAGGCCTATAATAAATCCTTCTTTAATGACTCTGTCTACAGGAATCTCAGCAGGTTCAAGATTTAATTCATTAAATATTCTAAAAACAGAACTTATAGGTTTTCCGATAGCTTCTTTTTGTGTATAACCTGTAATTTGTTCAGCCACCGGATTCATGAATGTAATGGTGCTATTCGTATCGGTAGTAATAACCGCATCTCCTATACTGGCTAAAGCGACCCGAAACCATTCTTTCTGATCCCTGACATCTTTATTAGCTTGTCTGTACAAATTACTTAATAAAACATCATGGACCTCATTCCTTACCGAAAGAATAAACTCATTCAGATTGCCTTCGGTAATATGGTTGTGAACACCATCCTTAATGGTTCTTACCTGACGCTCTTTACCAATTCTTTCGGAAAATATAACACAAGGTATATCTATTGTGCTCTCTTTAATCATCCTCAAAACAGATTGCTCATCAAACTACAAAGCACTGATATCGACTATTACTATATCCCAGGGGCCTTTCTCTAAGGCTGAAATAAAATCCTCTGATGTTTCTACCCTTTTATAAATTTGGTGATAACCATTACTATGAAGCGCTTTTAGTGCCAGCATAGAATCTGTTCCCGCTTCTTCAACTACTAGAATACGAAGTGATAAATCCACTGAATTATCCCCCATCATCCATATACAGATTAAACTATCGGTATTCTATATTTTCGGCGAGTAATGCAAATTACCTTTTTTACAAGACACTAACATATGTTAATATATGGGACTGATGAGCTGGATCTCTGGCAAACGAGGATGAAAAATCAGGTATTAGCCGGGTGAATTTAGTAGGGATGGCCAGCCACTCAAATAGCGAAACGCAGGTTATACCTAGGACGAAGCAGTACAGAGTTACAAACTAAAGGAGTGCTAATGCTTGATCGCAAATATGCTGCCAATCAGGCTACAGATGCCATCAATTGAATTTCCGAAGTGGACGGAGGTATTACTGTATGATAAGTGGATCAAACTCTCGTTAGGGGCGATGAGTCCGTTGGAGTATAGGCAAAGTTTCGGTTTGACTGCCTAATCTGTCCAAAAAAATGTCCGTACCCCCTTCGCTACATTTTCCACTTGCCAAATACACCTTTATTGAAATTCTTCAAAAAAATAGTACATTTTATCTTTTGGTATATATACGATAACCAGTGTATTATTATAGTATTTATCGCCACTGATAACCCACCAATAATAAGGCTGGTTAATAGGAGGTTTTTTGTCTTCTGTAACAGCCAAGTTATCAATTACTCTATCTATAAAGTCTTCTATAGTCTTATTTTGCTGATTATAAAAGACTTTAATGAAAGATAAGTGCACATCATTATGTGTTTCAAATATGGTATAGCGGAATCCATCACCATGAAAGCCCACTATAGAAGTGTAATAAACTTCTTTAAAGTCAGAAGGTATCTGTAACCCCCAATATGATTCTAATGATCTATTATGGGGAGAGTAAGATTTTACTACGAAACCAATAATAATTAGCGCGATAATGATACCAATAATGACCATGTATTTAAGTATAATTCTGTTACTTATGTGTACCACCACCTATTGTCAAGGGGACAGGTTGTTGACATCTAGAAGTGTTTCCAAAAAATGAAGCAAAAAGAACGTGCTTCTCATTCTGAATAATGGGGAAAACATCGGGGCTAAACTTAAGCCATCGACTACTACTGCAACGGTTTGCTGAGCCGGTTGGCTGCAGCATAAAGGTCAGGAATAATATGGGCAAGGTTGATTCATTATGCAAACGCACCTCTTTAGTGATTTTACGTTTTAGGTTCGTAAATCTTGCAGGAATGTAAAGAGTTTAAATTCAGGCAGACAACGATATAAACCCATCGTTGTAAACAACTTCGTCCACCATAATTTTCATTGCGCCAAAAGGGGCTCTTTGCTTGTATTTTTTACACAAAATCACCTTGCATGTCGATAGAAAAGAAGTGAATAACTTTGCCTACTCCCCTTTCTCTCCAATTCATTCGAATACTCCCTCTCAATAACTTTTTTAATTAGGGCGTTCCTAGATCGACCCTGTATGTCATTGTAAGGGAGTATTCTTTTTTGCCAAAGCTCATTTTTATTTGTTTACAGAAATACTTTCGTTCTTTAATTCTTTAATCTGAATTCTCGCCATAAAGGATGTTCTCTAAAGTTTTTCCGGGGTCTTAGTAAGCCAAAACCAGTCTCGATTTTTATACATTCATGACCAGATCAGTAGAATATATACTACTGCTTATTTCAGGGAGTAACAGCCGAGTGTTGTCACGAAGTCTGAAATCCCCTTGTAATCCAACCGAGATGACCAGTTTATCAACATTGATTATTTAAAACCATACACCCTGCTTTCCATGTATAAATTATATAGTTAACAACGTGTAAACCATACTATAACTTAGACTTTATTTCATTGAGTAAATCAAATATAAATGATAAACCCATAAAAACAGCAGCTTGAGCAATCATTGGAAACATTATTAGTAAGGAGCTAAAAATTCTATTTGCCCAAGTAGCATCTTCTGTAAGTAGTAATAATGGAAATAGAACACCAACTACTATCGCACCTACTGCAAACACCAAAGCAAGAATTTTGAACAACTTGTTTATTATAATCACCCCCAATTTATTAACATATTATTGTACTAACTCACCCCCTAAAGACAGCCAAAGTAAAAAATACGCTAACACCTTTAGGGGGTAGGATTAGTATTTAATTATGACCTCCACCTGCGAATATATCAACTAGAAGTTCTATTACACGATTTTCAATAACGTTTTCATTAAATGTTGCTTTAAACCGTCCACTTACCTCTTTGCTCCAAACAGTATTGTTGAAACTGAATCCTTCAGTATTTCTCACAATGCCGTAATAGTCCCAAAGCGGTGCATAAGTTTCACCATAGGTACCCGGAAGTACTGAAGTTATTTGAGTAGTGTTCCAAGACCAGTCTACGTCGCAACATAATGCAAACAAATGTATCCCCAATGAATTGTTACCATACTCCATAAATGTATGACTATCACTACCAGGAGTATATGATGCTCTAAGATTTGATTCATCGCCATTTGGGGTTTTATTTATTTTATTTTGGATAGTATTTGCCAAATCGGGATAATATCCTTGTAGTTCCGATATAAACTCATTATTCCATTTTATCATTTCTCCGTTTTTCTGCCTATTTACAACGTTTAATAACTGCGTCTCAATAGCTTTTTGAAAATCACCGTCACTCATGTTTATATACTTTTGTTCGATTTCAGCACTATAATTAAGTTCCGGACTGGGCTTATCGGTAAATGTGATGTAAGCACACTTATTCAGAAGAGTTATCCTTGATCCAGTATCGCAGGTGCTTGCATATTGGTTGTTTGATTCCATAGCCCTAACTGGCATAGCTAAAATCATCACCATTAATACCATTATCATACTTATTTTGGACAAAGAATGATTATTAAACATTATTATTCCCCCATTTTAATTAAATTTTTCATACTGAAAAATGGCCCTCATTTAATGACCTGAAGTTAATTACATTCCCTCTGGATTTTAATTTAAAGTGTTCATCTAAATTACTCAAGTTACCGTTCTCATAGGCACCACCTCCTCAAATTAGAGCCCCCTAATAGGTTGATTTATTGGTAACTAATAACTAGACAAATAAACAATGGAAAAGGTTGACAAAAATTTAAACTTTTTTTGTCAACCTTTTCATTGGTCAGATGGTCTTATTATTAAATTGAACTGAAAGGTGGTATATCCATGAAAACAAGAGTCCGTATTTTAGTTTTCCTGATGTCTTCTTTAGTTTTTATGAGTTGTTTGCCCGGTGTTGCTGCTGCTGAAAAACAATTTAGCCCTGTCTCCATTGTTGGAGAAACAATTTACCCTGACCTTCAAAATGGAATTGATATTAATCTGCAGGAAACTTCTGATGCAAGTTCATCCTTGCTTAAACAATGGACTTGCACAATAGCTGATAATTCGAATGGAACCGTTACTATTTATGGTGAAACAATTACTTTTGGCAATGTTGACTATCTTGATGTAGAGGTTTTCCTGCAACGATGGAATGGATCAAGTTGGGTTGATGTAACTAGCCGTACCTACAGTGATAGTTCATACTTTTATGTTAGAGGTTCTTCCTCAATTGCAATAACTAGAGGATACTCTTACCGCTGCAGAGCAGTTCATCATGCTCAAAAGGCAGATAATAACAGTACCCAGACCTCAGTTTCCAATGCTTTATTGGTTCAATAACTTTTGGCAAACCTTTAGCGGTGGGATTTGATACCTCCCACTGCTATTTTTGCTTCTTTAATATTAAATTGAATTAGCCATCTCAATGGCCTGATCAGGATTAATATCTCCCAATATCTGGTACATAATATGATCATCTGTAATCCACAATAAATTGGCAGAACCATCCTCAAAGGTAATTAGATTAGCTTCATATTTATCAATCTGCACTTTATCGGCTTTAGCCTGCCGGGCGTCAACGTTTATCGAAGAACTAAATTTATCTGCAATACTGGTCTGGGTAAATAATATGTTAGCATTTGGTGCAGTAAAAGACATAATAATACAAGCCTGATCATCTGTAAGACTCTGTTTAATACTTTCAAATGTATATCCCGGGGGTATATATCGGGGAACTAATATCTTAAAAGGTATATTCCTTTGTATAGCAGCTACTTGTCCGTCTATTTGGTTTTGCAGTTGAAGCTGGTCTGCATTGCTGTTAAGGTTAATGTTTATACTTTTTCCTATATTAAGTATGGTCTGAAACAGTTGTTTCTTGATTGCATAAACTGAATTGGGAAATAAAATCGCCCCGGATATACTGATTAACAAAATTATGGCAGCCGCAATTTGCATTATACGGCGCTGCTTTTTGCGTTTTATACGCCGATTTACAGTTATCTTCTCAGCAATCATTTGTTCTAGTTCGTTGACAGGAGTATCAACTTCTAGCTCAGCCGCTTTTAGTGAATCACGTAAAAAACTATCAAATTTTTCATCGGTCATTCTAATCACCTTCCCTTGCAACCAATTGCTGAAGATCATTGTATAGTTTGGAGCGGGCGCGAAACAATTGTTTTTTGACCGTTCCTGTACTTACCCCCAGAGCAAAGGCAATATCTTTTTCCTTCATGTCTAAATAATAACGCATAATGATTACCTGTTGCTCCTGGTAAGATAATTTGCCAATAGTTTTTAATACATTAGTTGCCGTTTCTTGTCTTTCAAGTAGTTCTGCAGGGGATTCATCAACAGATAGCTTAGAATTATAAAATTGCATACCCGAGGCCGGAACGGTTCGATTATTTCTTTTTATCTGGGTTTTACCAGTATTAATAGCTATGGAGAGCAACCATGGGAAAAACTTGTTCGGGTCTTTAAGCTGGTGAAATTTTTCAATACCCTTGGCAAAGGTTTCCTGGGTAATATCTTCAGCCAAATACCGGTCTTCAGTTAAAAAATATACATAGTTAAGAATTCTCGGATAATAGTTTTGTATTGCCAAACGCCAGAGCGAATCATCTCCGAACTCCGGTTTATTTGCCATAATCATGGTTCCTCCTCTGATATGACTCTACCACCAATGCTAATAGCCTTTGAAATAGCAAGAAATTTTAACTGGTTGTAAATGTTATTTATTACACAATTATCCTACTTAATTCTACCATTGCCTGCATCATGTGGAAATACAATTTGGAAGATAATGACGAAAAGGGAGATAAGACGTCATCGGCAACGCCATAATTTACTTGGCCTATTATAGTATAGATGATGGTGGTTGCCATTGATTTCCACTGAAAATAACAAAAAAACCTATCTTAAGATTGGCATTTATGTATATATGCTATACAATAAAAACTATGAAAAAAGATATCGAAAAAATATGTGAATTGCTTCTGAATGCAATCAGTGAGTTTTATGAAAGTGATAGTAGGGCAAGAAACTTCGGTACTGATACCGATCTTTATCATTCCGAGATTCATATGCTTCAATGTATTGAAGATAATCCCGGTTTGCATATTTCAGGCATTGCCCGTATACTCGGCATCACTCGTGGGGCTGCATCACAGACTGCCAAACGACTTGAACACAAACAGATGATTCTAAAAAAGAATAGTCCAGAAGACAATAAAAAAGTTGTACTTGTGCTTACCTCCAAGGGAAAAACAGCCTATTCAAATCATAAGAAAGCTCATGAGAAATATAACCAGAAAATTGCGGAAATTCTAGCAAAGGCAGATCCAGAACAATTACTTTTCCTTTCGGATTTTCTTATTCAATTTCAAAAAGCTTTAAAAGAAAGGTAAATTTTTTTTGTAATTTTATTGTATAGTAAGTATACATCATTTATTTCAAAAGAGGTCTTTCAGTTGACAGAAACAAAACAAAACTTCGTGCTAACCAAATCACTTGTATTTTTAATGGCAATTGTCTGCGGCATTAGCGTAGCAAACCTCTACTACATACAACCACTGGAAGCTAAGATTGCTGCAACCTTTTCATTATCACAAAATGCTATAGGAATTGCGGCTATGCTGACACAAATTGGGTATGCTCTTGGCCTGCTATTTTTCGTGCCACTCGGCGACAGGACGGAACGCCGATCTTTAATTTTAAGAATGCTGCTCCTGGTATCTGTATCCTTATGCGTTGCCGGGGGAGCTCCATCCTATACGGTTTTACTTATTGCCATGTTTGCTATCGGCCTTACCACGATCGTCCCTCAATTGATCGTACCCTATGCAGCCCACCTTGCACGGCCGGAGGAACAGGGGAAAATTATTGGCGATGTCATGAGCGGTCTGCTTATTGGAATTCTTCTTTCAAGGACATTCAGTGGTTTTATTGGTGAAGATTTGGGATGGCGCGTGGTTTATTTTATTGCAGCAGGATTGATTCTTCTCTTGTCTGTATTGATTTGGAGAATCTTTCCCAAAAGTGAAGTAACTTCGCTAACGACATACCCGGAATTGCTGAAATCTATCCCAGGCTTAATTAAGAAACAGCCTATTTTACGTGAATCGGCTATTAACGGCTTTTTCATGTTTGGTTCTTTCAGTGCGTTCTGGACATCTCTAATCTTCCTACTGGAAACGCCTCAATACAACATGGGAGCGCGGGAAGCAGGTCTGTTTGGCTTGGCTGGTGCTGCGGGTGCTCTTGCTGCACCGATAATCGGCAAAGCAGCCGACAGGATAAGCCCTCGCTTTACAGTTGGATTAGGCATATTACTTTCCGCATTGGCTTATCTCTGTTTCAGTTTTTGGGGTTTCCATATTTGGGGCTTAATTATCGGTGTAATAATTCTTGATCTTGGCAATCAATGTGGGCAGGTATCCAACATGGCCCGGGTTCAGGCACTTGGTGACCAAGTCCGCAGCCGTAACAATACTGTATTCATGTTCTCTTACTTTATAGGCGGAGCCGCTGGATCCTTCCTTAGCACCCTTTTCTGGCAACATTTAAGCTGGTATGGGGTTTGCTTTGTAGGACTTGTGTTTCAATTGGCGGCAATTGTTATGCATTTTCTCGTGTACAAAAGGCGGAACTAATTTATTTCATTATCAAGCTAACATGCTTGATAACCTTAATGCTACCAGTTCTATCATCAATATCATCATCTTATACTGTGGGAAGATGGAAGAAGCGATAAGAAATAGGTCATGTAAAGCACGGCTACTATTTTCGTGTACAGATAATACCGCCCTCATCCGAGCGCTACATCCAGCAGCAGCATCAGCGCGAAACCAAGAGCTACCCCGATGGTGCAGGCATTGCTATGTTCGCCCGCCTGAGCTTCCGGAATGAGTTCTTCTACGACCACATAAATCATCGCGCCGGCAGCAAATGAGAGTATATAGGGAAGAATCGGGGTGACCAGGGATGTCAGCAGAATGGTAATAATTGCTCCTACGGGCTCCACAATGCCGGATAAAAATCCATAGCGGAAGGCTTTGAGTCTGGGCAGCCCTGTGCCCACCAGAGGCATGGAAATGATAGCGCCTTCCGGAAAGTTCTGTATGGCAATACCGATTGCCAGAGCAAAAGCACTGGCAGCCGTGATTACAGCTCCGCCGCTATTTAACATACCGGCCAGCACAACACCCACCGCCATACCCTCTGGTATATTGTGCAAAGTTACCGCAAGCACAAGCATAAAAGCGTTTCCAAGCCCGCTGGGCCTGCCCTCCGGGTGTTCGGAGTTTAAGTGCAGATGCGGAATAATAGTATCAAGCAACAGCAGAAAGCCGGTGCCAAACAGAAAACCGGCCACCGCCGGAAGCCAGGCGACACCGCCGGCCGCCTCCTCCATTTCGATAGCCGGAATCAGCAGGGACCAGACCGAGGCTGCAATCATCACTCCGGAAGCAAAACCGAGTAGTGTCTTCTGGACGTACGGTTTCATATCTCCCTTCATGAAAAACACCATGGCCGCGCCTAAGGTAGTGCCCAGAAGCGGGATGAGGATCCCGGCAATGACTTTTAGCGTATCGTTCATATCTCTCTTCCACCAACCCGTATTCCATTAGGAGACTTCAATATTTTTCGTCTGTCAGTCAAGCAGCCCGTTTAGCCCTTATTTTTATTTTTGTTGCGCATAACGGCAAATAGCGGCGAAGGTTTTCTCACTGATGTCATGCTCTATCTTACAAGCATCCTCGCGGGCAGTCTTTTCGTCAACACCCAGCCTGACAAGAAATTCGGTCAGCAGTTTGTGACGCTCATAAATGCGGGAGGCGATTTCCATCCCCGAATCAGTCAACGTAATGAGGCCGTCTTTATCCATCGTGATATAACCGTTTTCCCTAAGGCGCTTGGTTGCGTAAGATACGCTGGGCTTCGTTACATTTAGTTCGGCGGCTATGTCAATCGAGCGGATATAGCCGTGTTTTTCCATTAACATCAGCATCATTTCGAGATAATCCTCTGACGCTTTTAGTATTTGCATAGCGTTTTTACCAACTTTCATTCGGGTATTACGTGCAGGTTAACATACTCTAACCAGAAAATCAATATTTTATAAAACCTATTGACAATTACAGTTAGATACATTAAACTAACAATCGGTTAGAGTACACTAACTGATTGTTCAAAAGGTCGGTTAAGGTAATCTAGCAATTGTTTAAGGTATAGGTTAGAGTAATCTAATCAAGGGGAGGAGGATACTATGATGCCGCTAACGCTTGCAGCAGTCGGCGAGGAAAACATCATCAAAAAGGTCGGCGGAAAAGCCGACGTTAAAAAACACCTGGAAGATCTCGGTTTTATCGCCGGGGGAAATGTCAGGGTGATTGCCATGCTGGGAGGTAATGTCATCGTCAATATCAAAGAATCCCGCATCGCCATCAGTAAAGAGATGGCCGGCAAAATAATGATATAAAAAGGAAGGGGGAAGCGCTGATGAAAACGCTCAGGGATGCAAAAATCGGTGAAACGGTAGCGGTTAAGAAGCTTCATGGCGAAGGTGCGGTCAAGCGCCGCCTGATGGATATGGGAATCACTAAAGGCATTGATGTCTATGTCCGCAAGGTGGCTCCGCTCGGCGATCCGGTGGAAGTGACAGTGCGCGGTTATGAGCTCTCCATCCGCAAGGCGGACGCGGAAATGATTGAGGTCGGATGATCCCAAGGGACGACCTTTATTTTTTGCCGAATGGTTAAATGGCTCTAACTAAGAAAGGGAGGATTTGGCAATGGGAATTAAAATTGCCCTGGCGGGCAACCCGAACAGCGGCAAAACGACGCTGTTCAACGCGCTGACCGGTTCCAATCAGTATGTCGGCAACTGGCCGGGCGTCACGGTGGAGAAAAAGGAAGGCAAACTCAGGAATCATAAAGATATCGTTATTATGGACCTGCCGGGTATCTACTCGCTTTCCCCCTATACCCTGGAGGAAGTGGTGGCGAGAAATTATTTGATCGGCGAACGGCCGGACGTGATCCTCAACATCGTGGACGGCACGAATCTGGAACGGAATCTATACCTTACCACCCAGCTGACGGAGCTTGGCATTCCCGTAGTAATCGCCGTCAACATGATGGACGTGGTGAAGAAGAACGGGGATAAAATTAATATTGAGGAACTCTCCCGCGAGCTTGGATGCAAGGTTGTGGAGATATCGGCTTTGAAGGGTACCGGCACGATGGAAGCGGCACAAGCGGCTGTCAATGCCGCGAAATCTACCAAAACCGTTCCGATGCACACGTTCTCCGGCGCGGTGGAGCATGCGCTGGCCCATATTGAGGAGGCAGTGGTCCACGACATGCCGCAGGAACAGCAGCGCTGGTACGCCATCAAGATTTTTGAGCGGGATGAAAAGGTTCTGAATCAGTTAAAACTGGATAAATCAGTGCTTGACCATATTGAAGAAGACATTAAAGCTGCCGAGAAGGAACTGGACGACGATGCCGAAAGCATTATTACGAACGAACGCTATATCTACATAGCGTCGGTCCTCCGGGGCTGTTACAAGAAGAAAAGCGCCGGCAAGCTCTCCACCTCCGATAAGATCGACAAGACGGTTACCAACCGCTGGCTGGCCCTGCCTATCTTCGCGGCGGTCATGTTCGTTGTCTACTATGTTTCCGTTTCCACGCTGGGCGGTGTGGTTACCGACTGGACGAACGACACGTTCTTCGGTGCATGGATACAACCCGGCGTACAGAGCTTCCTGGAAAACATCGGCGCAGCGGCCTGGGTCGTCTCCCTGGTAGTGGACGGCATCATCGGCGGCCTCGCTGCCCCCATCGGTTTCGCGCCGCAAATGGCTATTGTGTTTCTTTTCCTTTCCATTCTGGAAGACTGCGGCTATATGGCGCGCGTAGCCTTCATTATGGACCGCATTTTCCGCCGCTTCGGCCTTTCGGGTAAGAGCTTCATCCCGTTTCTGATCTCCTCCGGCTGCGGCGTACCGGGGATCATGGCCAGCCGCACGATTGAAAACGAAAAGGACCGCAGAATGACGATGATGACGACTACGTTTATCCCCTGCGGCGCCAAGCTGCCGGTCATCGCGCTGATCGCCGGTTTCCTGATGGGCGGCGCGTGGTGGATGGCTCCGCTCATGTATTTTTCGGGCATAGCCATTGTCATCATCTCCTGTATTATTTTAAAGAAGACAAGACTCTTTTCCGGCGACCCCGCCCCCTTTGTTATGGAGCTGCCGCAGTACCATATTCCGTCAATTAAAGGCATTTTTCTCCACGTTTGGGAGCGCATCTGGGCATTCCTGAAAAAGGCCGGAACAATCCTGTTCCTCTGCTGCGCTGTTATGTGGTTCCTGGGCAGCTTTGGCATCCAGGACGGAGTGTTTGGGCTGGTGGATACTGAATATTGTTTCCTGGCGACTATCGGCGGCGCTATTGCCTGGATTTTCCAACCGCTGGGTTTTGGCACCTGGCAGGCCGTGGCCTCCAGTTTAAGCGGCTTTGTCGCCAAAGAAGGCATTGTCTCCACCATGGGTGTCCTGTCCGGTCTGGGAGCAGTCGAGGAATATGCGGTTTCCATGCATGCACAGTTTGCGGCATTCTTCCCCACGAGCATCGCAGCCGTTTCGTTCCTGTTTTTCAATCTGTTCGATTCTCCCTGCCTGGCGGCAATTTCCACGCTGTCAAAGGAAATGGGTTCGCGAAAGTTCTTCTGGTTTGCCATTCTCTTCCAGAATGTACTGTCATATTGCATCGCCCTGATGGTCTATCAGATCGGCGGCCTGATCCTGGGAGAGGTTGCTTTCGGCGCCGCGACGGTCGTAGCTTTCGCGGTGTTGGCCTTGATACTTTACCTCCTGTTCCGGCCTGATCCGAACATGAGGCCCGCAAGGCTTGCCGAGCAATCAGAACATCAGATGGCGGCATAATCACTGTGACGACCAGTATTGAGCTTGGGACAGCCGATATTGCGGTTCTTGCCGTACTGGCGATCCTGTTGATCGCGGCGGTAAAGATCATCATCGGTTTTTTCAAAGAGGGGAAAAAGTAAACAACGCTGTTATCGGCCATAAGGAGGGGTAAATATGTTGAACTGGATCATGGAAAATCTGGCGAACATTGCTGTTTGTGCAGTCCTGCTCGTTATTGTGACGCTTATTATCGTTCACATGGTTAAAAATAAAAAAGAAGGCAAGTCCTCCTGCGGCTGCGACTGCGGGGGCTGCCCTATGAGCGACGGCTGTCATCATGAAAAATAAGCCTATAGGGGGAGCACGTTTTTACACGCGCTCCCCAGGGGCTGTTTTAAGGAGAAAAGGATGTATGAGAATGCAGACCCTGTCCGTATCATCCATCCGGTATCTGATCGCTATGCATTCTCTCGACGATGAAAAGGGAATGCAATGCATCGATATCGCGGAAGCGCTTAATGTCACAAAACCCAGCGTACATGGAATGATCGAAACACTTTGTAATAAAGCTTTGGTGCAAAAGGTGAAATACGGCCTGGTATTTTTCACGGAAGAAGGCCGCGAGCTTGCCGCGCGGTATGTCGCGTATTACGATATCATCTTGCACTTTCTCAGCCGGAAGCTCGCTTTATCGCTGGAAGACTCCAAAAACGCCGCGTTTTTGCTGCTGGCCGGGATTCCTGAAGAAGGTGTCGTAAACATGTGCGAAATTATGCGAAATACGCCCTGATTTTTCGCGGGGACCGGATGATAAATAGGATGAGAGGTGCGCCGAAAGGCGCTAAAAAATAAAACCTTGGTTAAGGTACTCTAACCAGAAAGAAGGAGGAAAATTGTGACTGTTGTAATTGTCGGAGGAAACCACTGTATGCAGCGGTTGTATGTAGATACCTGTGAAAAGTATGGCTGCAAAGCGAAAGTTTATGTGAAAACAAACGGCGACCTGAAACACAAGATTGGATCACCTGATCTGATTATTCTGTTTACAAATACAGTTTCGCATAAGATGAGAAAAGTGGCCGTATCGGAAGCAAAGCGGTGCCACGCGATCATTGAGCGTTCCCATTCCAGCAGTCTTAACGCCTTGGAGACAATTATGGAGAATCATTGCGGCGGTCGGGAAGGAGGATATCATGAAAAAGCAATCGTCCCTGACCAAGCTGTTTGAATATGCCGGACGTTATAAATACCTGACGGTCTTGTCCTGGGTCCTGTCCGCGGTCAGTGCGCTGGTCGCGCTCATACCGTTCGTATATATATGGAAAATTATTAAAGAGGTGCTCGAGGTTTCGCCCGATTACGGCGCAGCGCAAAATCTTGCTCACAGCGGCTGGATGGCTGTGCTGTTTGCGCTTCTGGCAATGCTGATCTATGTCGGCGCGCTGATGTGTTCGCATATCGCGGCATTCAGAATCGCGTCCAATATCCGCAGTCAGATCATGCATCATATCGTTACGCTGCCTCTTGGGTTCATGGATAGCTTCGGAAGCGGTATGCTTCGTAAAATCATTAACGAATCCAGTGCCGCGACGGAGGCCTATCTTGCGCATCAGCTGCCGGACCGCGCGGGTGCGATCACGACTCCCATCGGCATGCTGGCCCTTCTGCTTGTATTTGACTGGCGGCTCGGGCTGCTCAGCCTGATGCCGATTGTACTGGCGTTTATCCTGATGGCGACCATGACCGGTGCGAAGATGCGCACGAAAATGAAAGAATATCAGGACGCGCTTGGACAGATGTCCAATGAAGCCGTGGAATATGTCCGCGGGATTCCTGTCGTCAAAACTTTTGGACAGTCAGTGTTTTCATTCAAAAGATTTAAAGCCTCTATTGACAACTATGAAAAATGGGTCATTGCCTATACCAAGAATTTGCGGTTACCGATGATGTTTTACACAACGGTGATCAACGCCGTGTTTGCCGTGCTGATCGCGGCGGCGCTTATCATGACGCAAAGCGGCGTAAGTAATACTTTTTTACTGAATCTGCTCTTTTATATTATTTTTACGCCGATCATAACCGTCACGCTGACAAAAATCATGTTTTCCAGCGAGAACCAGATGATTGTGGCCGACGCACTGGAGCGGATCGACAGTGTAATGGCGCTTACGCCCCTTCCGGAGTCCATGCGGCCTGCTTATTTGACAGACAACTCCGTTATGCTTGATGATGTTTCGTTCCGTTATAATAGCGCGAAAGCCAACGCGCTGGATCATGTATCCTTGCATATCATGCCCGGTGAGCGGGTGGCGTTGGTCGGTCCTTCAGGCGGAGGAAAAACGACGCTTGCCAGCGTCATCGCCCGTTTCTGGGATGTGAACAGCGGCAAAATCATGATCGGCGGCGTAAACATCAAGGACATCCCGAAAGAAGAATTGATGAATACGGTATCCTTTGTCTTTCAGGAGAGCAAACTGCTGAAAACATCTATTCTGGAAAACGTTCGCATGGCAAAACCGGACGCCACCCGCGAGGAGGTTACGGCAGCTCTTGAGGCGGCACAATGCAGCGATATCATCGGAAAAATGCCGAATGGAATCGATACCGTGATCGGGACGAAGGGCATTTATCTATCCGGGGGCGAACAGCAGCGTATAGCAATTGCCCGTATCATGCTGAAAAATACGCCGATTATTATTCTGGACGAGGCGACGGCTTTCGCCGATCCGGACAATGAATTTAAGGTGCAGGCCGCGTTTACGGCGCTTTCCAAAGGTAAGACCGTAATTATGATTGCGCACCGGCTGACCACCATTGTTAGCTCTGACCGGATATTCGTACTGAAAGACGGCCATATCGAAGAAACCGGCAGCCACGGGCAGCTTATTCAGAGTAAAGGCCCCTATGCGCGCATGTGGCTTGAATACAACCGCGCCGCAAAATGGAAAGTGGGTGTGAAACATGAGCTTGCTTAATAAAATCCGGCACAAATACGCCCTTTCCGAGCAGGGCGCCAAAGATCTTATCAAGAGCTGCACCTCGTGCGCGCTGGCAAACTTTGTTTTGATGATACCGGTTGGCCTTCTTTACTGCCTGGTGAGCGATCTTTTGAACGGAGGTGTGCCCGGAAACCGTACGGCCTTTTATAGCATAGGCACGGCCGTGTGCCTTATCCTGATCTTTTTAACGACCTGGATTCAGTACAACGCCTGTTACTTCGCTACCTATGCGGAAAGCGGCGTTCGCCGGATCTCCCTGGCCGAAAAGCTCAGAAAGCTCCCGTTATCTTTCTTCGGTAAGAAAGATCTGGCTGATCTGACCAGTACGGTCATGGCCGACTGCACATCCCTTGAAACGACGTTTTCCCATTTCATACCGGAACTATTCGGGGCTTTAATATCAACATTCGTCGTAGCGGCCTGCTTGTTTTTCTTTGACTGGCGCATGGCATTGGCGGCGTTTTGGGTGCTTCCCATCTCCTTTGGTATTGTGCTGTTTTCCTCAAACGTGCAGAAAGCGCTGGGGCGTAAACAGATGGCGGTAAAGATAGCCTGCGCGGATGGCATTCAGGAATGCCTGGAATCGGTCCGGGACCTCAAGGCGAACAATGCGGAAGAAGACTATCTGGCGGGACTCGATAAAAAAATAAAAGCCGTTGAGAAACGCTCGGTCTTGACCGAGCTCGGCACCGCCGTATTTGTCGCTTCCGCGCAGATGATCCTAAAGCTGGGTATTGCGACGGTCGCCCTGACCGGAGGCGTCCTGCTTGCCGATGGAAGTCTCGACGTTCTGACCTTCTTTATGTTCCTGCTGGTGGTTTCACGTATGTATGACCCGATGCAGTCCGCCCTGCAAAACCTTGCCGCGATCATCGCCGCCAATGTCCAAACCGAACGTATGAACGAAATTCTCGATTACCCTGTGCAAAGCGGCGAGACCGTTTTAGCCAACCAGGGCTGCGATATCGTATTCGATCATGTCGGTTTCGCATACAATGGAGAAGAAAATGTTCTGCAGGATGTATCCTTTACCGCCAAGCAAGGTGAAGTGACCGCGCTGATCGGCCCGTCCGGAGGCGGAAAGACGACCGTGTCGCGGCTTGCCGCCCGGTTCTGGGATTGTAGCAGCGGCAGAATTACCGTGGGTGGCGCGGATATTTCCCGGATCGAACCCGAAACGCTACTTTCCTTGTACTCAATCGTGTTTCAGGACGTGACCCTGTTCAATAACACGATCATGGAGAATATCCGGGTCGGGAGGAAAAACGCAACCGACGAAGAGGTCCTGACCGCCGCCAGGTATGCTCATTGCGATGAATTTGCCGAAAAGCTGCCGGATGGCTGGAACACCATGATCGGAGAAAACGGCTCTGAACTGTCCGGAGGCGAACGCCAGCGCATTTCCATCGCGCGCGCGTTTCTAAAAAATGCGCCCATCATTCTTCTGGATGAAGCTACGGCATCCCTTGATGTTGAAAACGAGACCATGATCCAGTCCGCAATCTCACAACTCATTCGGGATAAGACCGTGCTGATCATCGCGCACCGCATGAGAACCGTTGCCGATACGGACAAGATCGTTGTGCTCGACCAGGGTTTCGTCGCCCAGCAAGGTTCTCCGCAAGAGCTGTTGCGGCAGGGCGGCTTATTCAAACACATGGTCGAGGTGCAGAATCAGGCGGCAAGCTGGACGCTGTGACGGGATCAGAGAATAAATATACGTTACGTGCGGACACTGAAGGAAGCGGCACAATGTGAACTGTTCCCTGTCAAGTAGACAGTTGAAAAAATTGCGGAGGGCCTGCCTCCACACAAAGAAACACGGCGGCATTCTCCTTATGCCGCCGTGTCCTTAAACAGAGAGTAAGAGACGACGCGCCTCCGATTCTTATTTTTTTGAAAAGGAAACGGCGTATGTTTTCAGGCCGTTTTCCCGCTAAACGGTAGTAGGACATATATATCTCGTCATGACGACTTGTGCGATAAACAAGCTTGTCCATAGCTACCTATTCTTCGCCCTTGGGGAACATTACATTTTTTCAGAAGCTATTTCCGCCTTGCCCAACTGGGTTTTGTTTAAACGAATTAAGATCCCGGTTCAGCAAGCCCTACTTAGCAGCCTTTCGTTCTAACGCAAATTAATACTTGCGATTTCACTATTCGTACCGACCCGCATTGGCATACCCCAAGTACCTACGCCCGACGTAACGATAACATGAGGGCTGTCGGCATCCTTTTGGTAATGACCATAATCAACAATATACATGGCGTTTGTTATCAAGCTGCCCGGAAATATCTGGCCTCTGTGCGTATGTCCGGCAAGTATTAAATCAACCTCTTCGCCATACTGTTCGATGTTTGCAGGATTATGATCCATAACCACAACAGGCATATTTGTGTCCAATGAAGCTATAGTTTCCGTAATATCTTTCCGTTGCAGTTCTCCATAACCACCAATCGGCGACGAATCTACCCGTCCAAACAGAGCCAACCGCTCATCAATAATGACGTATTCATCATTCAGGAGCTTTATATTGCTTTGCTTAAGGAAGCGGACGAATTCGTTGAACGTGTCTCCACCGTCATGATTTCCCAGACAGGCATATACGCCATATTTTGCCGTGATACCTTTAAGCAAATCAATTGCTTCGTCAGGATTATAAACAGCATTATAATCACCGTTAAAAATATCTCCGGCCAGACACACAATATCAGGTTCCAAATCATTTATACCCTGTACTATACTCTCAAGACGTTTTTCAGAATTCATGGCTCCTAAATGCAAATCGCTTATCAGGGTTATTTTCATGTCATCTGATAAAGTAGGTTCTTTCACTTGAACCTCATAGGAAGCATATTTAATCTGATCTGCGTTATATATGCCATAGCTAACCAAGCCGGTGGTTAACAAAATCCCAATCAAACCTGCACAAAAACGGATAACCTGAGGTACAGGACGGGGAATTACCTGTACTATAGTCCCGAGTAATATAATTAAGTCCGCCACGAGAAAAAGCAATAACAGATATATAAAAATGCCCATCCAAAGCGAGCCTATCCAACTCATTACTCCCTTAATGCCGGAAGGTAACGGCAAATAACCGATTATCAACGATAACGCAAAAAAAATATATATAACTGTGTATGCCACTCCATTTATATTTGGGAAAAGAAACCTAAGACATTGAAATATCCTTCTCCCGATATAAAAGTTCGTGCCTCCGTAAAAAGATACCATAAAAACAATGCCTAAAATCATTCCCCAGATATTCATTGCATCCCGTCCTCTCCGTGCACAGCTTTTTCTCCAATTTTATATCCCATTCTAACAACGGTAGAACCGCCAAATTCAAACATCCCTTTTTCATCGCCGCGATGAAATGAACCTTCTGCCCTATATTTTATAATACACCCTACTAAAAGGGCACCAACTTCCATTTGAATGACCTTGCCAAAATTTTTTGTCTGCATCACTGTATACTCTCTTGCGTTTGGAGCTAAGCCCCGCATTGCATACAAGTCAAAAATATCATTCCTATTTCAAAGTGGAAACGTCACTTTTTTTTGTTGGAAAATATAATGCCATTGTAGGAAAAGTGTCTGTTGCTTTCACGCGGAGAAAGCAAAGGGTTCAAGGCGCGTCTTTGCGAGCGGTTCCCGACTGAAACAAGCGGTTTTAAGATTACCACCGTTCGCGGCTTGGGCTATCGGTTGGAGGTGACGGCGTGAGAGTAAAATTCAAAATCATACTGGGCCTACTGAGCTTTATGTCAGTGGTGACCATTTGCGTTATCGCCGGGCATGCTATAATATCATCGTTTACTAGCTATTAGATATATATCCTAACAAGTACTTGGCTTTTTAATAACCAAGTACTTGTTAAGTGCAGCCTTCTATAGATCTATCTGATTTGGATTTTGGTGTTCTTGCTTCTAAAATCCACTATTAGAATTCGTTGTCAGTTGAACCAGGTCTATATAACCTATTAGATTGTTAAATAACTATTGATAATTTCTTGAGACAATTCGTTAGTCTTGCCCTGTACAACAATTTCTCCCTTTTGGATTACGATAAATTTTTCGGCAATTTTTAAGGCAAATTTTAAGTTCTGTTCAACGATCACGATCGTAATGGACATTTCCTCACGGATTCTATTCAATATATTTGCAATTTCAGCAACAATATTGGGTTGAATACCTTCTGTCGGTTCATCTAAAAGCAGTATTTTGGGTGATGACATCAGTGCGCGACCGATTGCCAACTGTTGCTGCTGGCCACCCGAGAGAACGCCGCCTTTTCTTTTTAGATGCTCACGAAGTGCAGGAAAATAGGTAAGTACTTTTTGCTTTAAATCATCACTATTGTTTCTGTGAGCATATCCGCCGAGTTCCAAATTTTCCTCAACAGTAAGATAGGGAATAATTTCACGTCCTTGAGGAACGTAAGCAATCCCCAGTCTGGAACGATCGTGGGTACTGGTTGTGGAAATATCCTGGTCAAAGAAATCTATACTACCCTGTACAAGAGGCAGCAGACCCACAACACTTTTAAGTAATGTCGTTTTACCCACACCGTTTCTACCTATAATGACTAGCTTGTCACCCGTATGAATATCAAAACTCATGCCGTTTATAATTTTGCTTTTGCCGTAGTTTACTTTAATGTCCCTGACTTTCAGCATTTTGCAGGCCCCCTTTCCTACAATTGATAATTGTGCCTAAATTCACAAATGCCCTTTCAGGTACTTGGCAACTCCTAAACATTTCAGAGATTCCTATCACATTAATCTTCCTTCAGATAAACTTGAATAACCTCCGGGTTCTTTTCCACTTCCTCCAAAAGGCCTTCCGCTAAAAGCTTTCCTTGATGAAGTACCGTAACCCTGTTTGCTACCTGGCGAACAAAATCCATATCGTGCTCAGTGACTATGATTGTATGTTCTCCTGCAAGTTCCTTGACCATTTCGCCGGTTTGGTGTGTTTCATCTGCGGTCATCCCTGCGGTTGGTTCGTCAAGTATAATAAGTTTTGGTGATTGAGCCATAACCATACCAATCTCAAGCCATTGTCTTTGCCCATGAGAAAGTTCGCTTGACATAAAATCCTTCATATCATAAAGTTTAATTTTTTTTAGAATTGCTTTGATTCTCTCTCTCTTCCTGGTGTTAGGTTTGTATGTCAATGTATGCCAAATTGACGTATAGCCTTTTAGAGCAATCTCTATGTTTTGGTAGACCGACATATTTTCGAAAATATTTGGGCCTTGGAATTTACGGCCTATTTTATATTTGCCGGCTATTTCACCTGGTTCCTTACCGGTAATGTTATGCCCATTGAAGAATATAGTACCTTTTGTTGGTCTCGTTTTTCCTGTAACCATGTCCATAAATGTTGTTTTTCCAGCACCGTTAGGACCGATAATTACGCGTATTTCACCATCTCCTATCTTCATATTAACACTATCAACTGCTCTGAATCCGCCAAAATCAACACCGAGGTCTTTTATTTCAAGCAATGCACCCATCTAAACTTCCGCTCCTTTCATCGATCGGTTAAAGGCAGTTATTTTTACTCTCTTCCTGTTTATCCTGAAATTATGTTGTTTCTCAATTACTTTGCCAACTAAACCATTAGGTATAAAAAATACAATGGCAAGAAGGATAATACCCAATATGAGCTGCCAATAGTCAGCAAAACTTTCAGAAAGCAAACTCTGCGCCCAGTTTACACATAGCGTTCCTACAATGGCACCTGTCAAATTTCCTCGTCCGCCAACGGCAAGCCAGACCAGAACCGCTGTAGATGCAACCACACTGACGTCCTCCGGTGTAATCCCATTGGTCATGGGTGTATATAAAATGCCGGCCAGGCCAGCAATGAACCCTGAAATCATATAAATCACGATCTTAAAGTTCGCAGGTTTATACCCCAAGAAGCCAAGCCGGGCTTCATTTTCCCTTATGGAAACTGCGACTTTGCCAAACCTGCTTTTGGTAAGCCATAGGCAAAACAGATATACCAGTACCGCAACCAACAGGATTATATAATAATAATGAATTTTGGATAGTGGAATACCGTCAATTGGAAACCTCGGCACTCCCTGCAGTCCATTGAATCCGTTGGTGAATTTTTGCTGGTTGATAATAAAGTCTTTAAAAATCTGAGCCAAAGCCAGCGTAATGATAGAAAAGAATACTCCGCTTACTTTACTCCTGAACAGGAAATTGCCCAATATAAAAGCGAACACTACAGGCAGCAGCAATCCAGCAATGACTGCGACGGCAGGCGTCTGCAGTGGTACAAGGAATGATGGAATAGCATTGATCCCCTCTCTGGTCATAAATGCCGGAACTCCGCCTTGCATTGAGTAGCATAGCGCGATCATGTAGCCGCCCATGCCAAAAAGCACTGCATGTCCAAGACTCATGAGCCCTGTGTACCCCCACAGCAAATCCAGAGAGATTGCAAATATTACATAAGCTATGAATCTGCCCATCATCTCAACTCTGAAAGTCTGTGTAAATAGTGGGAATACGAGAAGGAACAGCAAGACACCCAAGTCAATCCATCTATTTATTGGAATTTTTTTTAACTTAGTCATACTTTCTTATCTCCTTTCCCTGGCAAATAAGCCTTCCGGCTTAAATCTAATGATTACAATAATAATCAGGAACACCAATATCTTTGCGAAAACTTCGTTACTAAAGCCCGCCAGAATTGTTCGTGATTCACCAACAATGCCTGAGCCCAAAGCGGTACCTATAATCGATTGAACACCGCCGACAACTACCGTCATAAATGAATCAGTCAGATAGGCCCCACCCATTGTAGGAGAAACGCTGTTTATAGGAGCAATAACAGCCCCCGCCAACCCGGCCAGACCCGCTCCATAGGCAAAGGTCCAGGTGTCAACTTTTGACGTTGCGATACCCAGACACTCAACCATCTGGCGGTTTTGTGTAACTGCTCTCATCTTTTTGCCAAACTTAGTTTTTAGCAATAGCACTCCTGTCATGGCAAGGATCGACAAAGCAACCGCAATGATAAACAGATTGTAATTGGGAATGCTTACCGTGCCAACTTTTAATATTCCTTTAATGGGCATTGCAACGTATTTATTCTCCGGTGAAAATATTAATTGTACCAATTGCACAAATATAATTGACAATGCAAATGTGGCTAACAGAGTCTCCGTCGGTTTTGAATAAAGCCTTTTGATAATAATAACTTCTATCAAGATACCTACTGCTGCCGATACTAAAAAAGCAATGATCATGGCAACCCAAAAAGGAAGATCCAATACCGTATTTGCAAAGTACGTCGCATAAGCCCCGATCATAATCAATTCGCCATGAGCCATATTTATTACGTTCATAAGACCGAAGATAATAACCAGCCCTAGCGCAGCTATAAGTAAAAGAGCCGCCAGGTTAACGCCGTTTGCAAATTGTTGCATAAAAACAGACATGCTTTTCACCTCTCTTCCAAAATGACCTCTATCCTGTATCCTGTTATTTCATATGAGTTTGTGCACTTACGCTGTTAAACTAGGTTTACCAAAGCCGGCTTGTTGAATAAAGTGAGGTGTAAACATGCCGACCTCACTTTATTCAAATCTTTCTAACGCCGACATTCTAATTAATACGTTTTGGCCGGGTTGCCATTGGGATACAGTATCAATGGCCATGGTTCCGGTTTTATGGTCTCTTTTGACTCATAGACAATCTCAAATTCACCGTTATCATTACACTTGCCAAACCTTGAATACATCCATGTACAATGATTAGTATCATCTACCTTGATTTTTCCTTGAGGCGCATCAAATTCCAAGCCCGAAAAGGCTTTGATTAAAGCAGTGGTGTCCTTCGGATCTGATACTTTTTCCAATGCCTCTGCCAACAAATAGCATGAATCATAAGTGGACTCAGCCAGGCAGGTGATAGTAGATCCGTCTTTAAATTTCTCGTGATATTTTTTTACAAATTCCTGACTTTTAGGAGTATTAAGGGTTGAGAAGTAATTCATTGAGGTATAATGACCTGCTGCATATTCTGCGCCCATGCCTTTTACTGACATTTCATCTACAGTAATAGCAGCTATCGGACAAGTTTTCGGGTCCAGACCATACTGTTTGTAAGCCTTGTAGAAAGATATCGCACTGTCACCGACCAGATCGCAGTATATAAAATCAGGACTGGCTTGTTTAATCTTCTGTATGATGGTTGAAAAATCAGAATGCCCTAACGGGGCATACTCTTCCCCAACAACTTCGCCACCATTCATTTCTACCAGCTTCTTGGCCTGTTTGTTACAGGTTTTGGGGAACACATAATCAGAACCCACAAAGAATGCTTTCTTTCCTTCATTTTTAATCAGCCATGGAACATAATCGGTTGCTTGTTGGTTAGGCATGGCACCAACATAGATTACATTAGGATGAATTTCTTCGCCTTCAGTATAAACCGGATATACCAGCAAAGAATTATCATCCAGAAGAGTAGGAAGTGTTGCCTGACGGCTGGCAGAAGTTAAACAGCCAACTGTAGCTACAACCTCGTCCTGTTCGATTAATTTTTTGATTTTTTCAGTTGCCTTGGCCGGATCAGAAGCATAATCCTCGTGAATATACTCAATTTTCTTCCCGTTTATGCCGCCGGCAGCATTAATTTCATCGAACGCCATAGTAGCTGCATTAATCATTGATTTCTCAAGCACAGCAGTCGAACCACTTGAAGATAGCAAAATACCTACTTTGAGTGTATCGGAAGATTTTTCGCCACCGCCGCAGCCTGCCATACCGGCTGACAGGGACAAGACTAATATTGATGCCAATACCGCTTTTATTTTTCTTTTCAATTTCATAATAATTCCCCCTGAATATTAAAGAATAATGGCTTAAAATTATAAGGCGCAATTACCAGTTACCTGTATAATTGCGCCATTACAATAAGGATTGGGGTACAAATTCCATTTCCCATTTAGGTTTTACCGAGTTTATTTTTTGAATGGAGGCATGTTCAGAAGTTCGGAGTACATTTCCACATATTTATCAGGACGGAAATCCGGCCCGTCTACAGCAGGGTTATATTGTGCCAGAGCACGTGTGGCAAGCGCTAAATCAATTGTCGCTGTGTACATTGCTTCTTCGTCGGCCCCTTCCGCATTAAAAGGCATCCCGGCATAATAATGCGGAGTCCAGGTTTTGCGTGATGGTCCCAGGATACTGCTCCCACCCCAAAAATAATTATCCACATCCAGACCGCCCAGATTAGCGGAAGCAATGAATACACCGTTAATATATGAATTGGGCTCCAAAGAAGCTCTGCCAAGATTGGGTCCATGGCAATGTGCCAGGGCGGTGCAGTTGATAACCAGTCTTGCACCTTTTGCAACGTAGTAACGGAGCATTTCCGGGAAGCAATAGGAATCATAGCAAATGGAAATGCCTACCGGACCCCATGGCGTGTCGATCATCATCGGCTTATCTCCCCTGGTAGCCCAGTTGGGTTCCGGCGCAGGAAGATGCATCTTGCGGTAAGAACCTGCAAGTCCTTCGGGTGAAAACACAGCAACTGAATTGTAAACGGTTTGCATATCATTTTGGTCTAATTCCGGCATACCCATAAATACATAAATTCCATAAGTTCTGGCTAATTCCTCAATTATGCCGGTAGCCTGACCGGGAATGGTTTCAGCTAAACGCGTCTGCATTTTTTCTTCTTTCGGTGTTGAAGCGATGTCATCATAGCTGGTAAGTGCCATTTCCGGGAAAACTATCATATCGGATCCCCGGTTGGCTGCACATTCAATATATCCTGCAATTCGATTCAAATTTTTTTCCTTTTCTCCCCATTCAGAATTCAGAGTCACGACAGATAGTGTTAAAACATCTTTAATCATTTTTCTTCCTCCTTCAATAAAATAAAAACACGAAGAGCTTTGCTGCTTTAAGATTAGACAGCATTACACCTCTTCGTGCATAACTTAAATGTTTCTTCAACTAATTTGCTCTGGTTTTCCCGTATTTAGCTGGTATACCTCCAAATATCTTGGTTTACTGCATTGTTGCCAGGCATACATAGATTATACCGGTAATAGCAGGTTGGCTTGTACATGTACTCGGTTGTAAAAAAAAGCGCCCGTGGATGCCTCCACGAGCGCCTTTACCCATTTTTTAGATTTGATTGATTAATATACAATATCAAAAATAGAACCTGCAGGTTTCAAAAGGTTAAAGTATACTTATGACTTAGGAACTTTTGATGCAACTAATTATATCTTCGCTTTAATGGCTTGTCAATAGAAGAACTGCCATTTTTCAAATATATATATAATCATAGTCATTATTATCTTTTATACGAGTTACATCCGTGATAATCTAAGAACATGGTCTCCCCGGTATTGCTCCCCGCGCCCATAAAAAAGCTAATGCCATACGGGTTTAACCGCATGACATCTATAAACACCTAAAGTTTTGGTGGAGACGATGGGATTCGAACCCACGACCCCCTCGTTGCGAACGAGGTGCTCTCCCAGCTGAGCCACGCCCCCACTTGTACAACTACATCTTATATTTTCCTTCCTAATTATAAGATGTACTCAGGTCAAAGTAAAGGGCTTTAAATGGGGAACTTATCCTTATCACACAGTCCGGTTGGGGTTAATAGTTAATCAACCGGTTTTTTCTGTAAATTCATCATTAGCAGCAAAAGCGGTATTACCATATAAATACTGGTAGTAGCGGCAGCAACGATTCCGGAATCATTTATGATAAGTCCTACGATGGCTCCCGTTAGTATACCGGCAAAGCCTTTTATTATACGTGGTCTCTGCAGTCTGATTTTCTCCATGGCACCCACCGGCCTATATATCAACAGGGCCAGGACACCCAGCATTACCAGGAAAACACGGCTCCAGATGGTATAGCGGATTAGCTTGAAATTCATTCCCAATTTGCGGGCAATTATAATAATGCCTTCCTTCCATCCCCCCGAAATTATTTGATGGGCTGCACGGCCAATGTGGGTTTGCATTTCCACGGGGCGACTCATGTCATACAGGGTAAGGCCCAGGATAGACGCCACTACTATACCCAACATGCCCAACAAAACCCGGGGATTTATCCTGACATTACCCAGCAACGCGATGGTTACCAGGAAGGCGGCCGGCGCAGTGAGCACCCCGTCAGATTGAGCACCAAGCGAAGGTCCGGCGATAATGTAACAGTGCATTAAAAAAACGAGGGTTATCAGCCCCAGCATCCATTTACGTGGAAATTTATCGTATGCTACGGCACCTAAAATGATAATGCTGCCGAGCAGTATTCCCATATATTCATTGCCGATGCCGTAATAGCGTGCACCGGCCATGGGATCGTAACCAAGCACTGATCTTTGAATCATGTGAAAACCGGTAATCACATCGAGGTCAATGGCAACAGCGGTTATCCCGGTAAGTGCGATAAAAGCCCTATGGAAATCGAAGCGGCACAGGTAGATGGCCAGGGCAGTAATAATAATAATAGCAAGCACTGCAAATAGAATATACTCCCAGTCAGCAGCCAAATTAAGCCGGCCCAGGGGCAAGAATACCAGAGGGACGGCTACCAGACTGACTACCAATGGCTCCACCGCTCTGGTAAGTCGGGGAATCCCAAAGATAGCAATAACACTGAGCAGAATAAAGATAATCAACATTAATATATAGCCCTTGACCATGGGGGCCCTCAGGCGGTTTACCGTAGCGGCAGACAGACTTAAATTCTGAGCGGCCTGTAAAGTGTCGATTCCCGGAGTTGATCTACTTTGTATGGATTGTCCAATCATGGAAGGTGAAGTCTTGATGTTAAAGAAACCCAGCACCGTAGGTGCTATATCTGTATTGGACACAATATAATCACGGCGGGTGGCACCGGAAGTAAGGAATCCATGCTCGATATTTTTACCATAGGCAATAACCGGTGTAAAGTTATTTTTATTCGATATCTGGGTCAAAGAGGGCGAAGGCGCGACAATCAGCATCATGTCCTCTTGAGCATTCATTTGCTTACTCAACTCGCCCACAAATTCATCGATCCGGTGCAGATAGATGTTTCTCTGTTTCTCCAATATTTCAGGGAATGCAATATCTGATTTATCAAGCCTGGCCAAATCAGACAGCTCAATAATGATAACATCCGCCTGTTTTTGATTAACTTTAGCCTGGCTGAGCAGATAACTGTAATTCGTCTCCCAGCCCAGATAACTTTCCGGTGACTGTGTGTAAGTATTGGCCCCTACATCGCCAAGTGGTACCCGGCCGGCGGCATCCATGCCTATAGCTACGGATGACCTGAAAGGGGTACCATTGATATCACCATTCCCCAGGACACAAACCTGGTGCTGGTTATTTTTCAAAAGTTCGCCCATAGCACCAGGTACTGAATTCACATTTTCGGTGCTCATCCCGGTCAAAATCTCCGGCAGGTTGACTAAAAGAGCGGCGCTATCCTCCGGGTCCCATCCGGTCAAGTTTTGATATAACTGGGCCGCAGTCTGATTACGGTTCATGATTTTTTCATCACGGTTATAGGCCATTATACCTCCACCATAGGCACGGACCAGATTACCTGCTCCTATGGTAAGACTTGAGTCCATGCTGTTAGCACTTCGCAAAGACCGATTGCTGGACAGCCCTACCGCTCCTTTTTGGGATAGTTCCCACAGGTTGGGCGTATTGGTATGATTGATATCCAATATGGACAGAGTATCTATTGACAATAGGTAGACTTTCCCGCTGTTTTTATTGGCGGGTTGAGCCTCGGTTGAATCCACCGGACATAATACTGCTGCAATCAGTATGAACGCCAGCAGTACAAGACGAGACTTCTTCATTTTTGTCCTCCTCATAAGGTCTCTAAACCCACATTTTAGTATAACCTAACTAGTATTAGAGTAAAAGTACTTATGTTATCTTTAAATTTACGGTAAATAATTTGATGGATCAATTAAATTATTTTATAGGCCTTGCAGTATTAGAAATAAAATTTTACAATCTATAGAATTATTTCCGGTAGACTAATAAGTAAGGTAGATTTAACCTATCACACGGAAGGAGTTTGGTAAGTATGGAATTAGGTTTTGGTTCAAAAAGTACTATGTTGGCTCAGCTGACTGAAATAGCTGATGCTATAGCAAGTGGTGATTTGAACGTGGATGTACCCGCCCAGTTGCTTAACCGCCCTGATGATATTGGTCGATTGGCCCAGGCCATCGAAAAAATGGCTCTTCGTTTCCGCGATGTCATAACCAATATAAATGGTCAATCTCAGGAACTGGCTGCCGCCAGTCAACATTTAGCCGCGTTTGGACAAAATATCTCATCACGTATGCAAAGCATATCCTCCTCCACAGAAGAAATTGCAGCCGGTCTGGAAGAAGTATCCGCTTCTTCTGAGGAGGTGAATTCCTCCAGTCAGGAAATGGGGGCAATGCTGGATGAATTAAACCGGGAACTGCAGGGAGATGATAAAAAAGCTAAAGCAGTGGAAGAAAGAGCTCTTACATTGGAGCAACAAGCATTATCTGACCGCGATTCCACCCAACAGCTTTACGAGAGCATCAAGCAGAAAATGGTTGGTGCCATTGAAAAAGCCAAAATTGTCGATGAAATCTCCACTTTGGCCCTTAATATATCCGGTATAGCCAGCCAGACCAATCTGCTGGCACTGAACGCCGCCATTGAAGCCGCCCGCGCCGGTGAGCAGGGCCGGGGATTTGCGGTTGTAGCTGAAGAAGTCCGGAAACTGGCTGAAGAATCATCTACCTCGGTGACCCATATTCAGGAATTGACCACCCAGGTACAGGGCTCTATCAATAATCTGATTACTAACTGTAATGATTTGCTTAATTTCATGAATACTTATGTAGCCAGGAACTTTGATGAGATGATTACTATCAGCCAGCAATATAAGGGCGATTCCGATATGGTCTTAAAGCTGATAGATAAAACGTCTAAGACCAGCAATCAGATCATCAAATCTGTAGACGAAATTACCGAAGCCTTTGACTCCATAACGGAAACCATGGCTAACAGCGCGCTGCGTTCACAGGAGATCGCCGGCCACACGGAAGAAGCTACCAAAACTATTATACAGACTAGCGAAGCGGCTGAAAAACTGGCCAGAAACACCGAGGCATTAAGTCAATTAACCGAACAATTTAAACTATAACATAGATTAATAAAGGCAAAGAGCACACTATTATGTTCTTTGCCTTTTAAAAAAATGGCCACTACCTTCTTGCCTTCAGTACTGCAAAAAGCCGTGGCTGTACTTCCATATTCAATTATTACGCAGTAATACGCTGCAGGTATCTATAGGCTGCAGAGGTCCGCGATTGTTCCCGTCAGGCCACTTTACGATAGAGGATATTTAGTAAAGTCCTGATCTCATAGTCAGAAGCAAAGCACTTACACCATTCCTCATTTACCTCTTCCTTGGTTTGGATACCGATTTTTTCCCAGCCGCCCTGTAGTTCTTCCATAGTTTCCAGATAAACTTCACTCCAATTGTCCAACATCTCGTCCTGCACTAACATTACTGTTCCCTCCCTTCGTTTGTGATAACGTTCACAATATGTGGCCAAAAAAAATTTGCTTGTTCTTGTAATATTTTTCTCAATTTCTTATTTTTATTATATATCTACATAATTAAAATTTCATCTTTCCATAAAAAAGTTTTATTTTTATGGAATTTATATTGTTACCCGGGAGGAACACTAAAAGAATCTGTTTAATTTTCTGCAGGGTTTTTGATTACATTAACGTTATAATAATTGAACCGGTTAACGGGAAGGAGGGGGTCAAGGTTTGGAATGAAAATGAATGCTTAGAACGTTTCCTGTCAAACGACCAGCTGGCGTTTGAAGAACTTATAAAGCATTATCAGGCTTATGTTTTCGCCGTAATTTTAAATTTTGTAACCGCAAATGAAGCAGAAGACCTGGCCCAGGAAGTATTCTTACAAATTTATCGCTCACTTCCCCGTTATCGCCCCGACAACCTGAAGGGTTGGATAGGCAAGATTGCGGCTAACAAAGCGATTGATTGGAAACGGCGCCAGGCCCGCCAAAACGTCGGCGTTCCGGTAGATGTCGCGGAACTAAAGCTGGAAAGTGGAATACATCCGGATGATTTTTTGATCCAAAAGGAAAATGAACAGCGCATTCGGGAAATCTGCCAATCCCTGCCCCGGTGTTACGGGCAGACAATTACCAGCTACTATTATCACCATCAGTCTTACCAGCAAATTGCCGATGCGGAAGGAATCAGTATTAAAGCAGTGGAGTCAAGGCTTTACCGGGCCCGGATACTCATACGGCAGAAGTGGAAGGAGGGTAATGGATGAGTCATTATACACAGCAGGAATGGATTGATTTCAAAAAGCATCGCCTGCCTGAAGAGAAGCAGCTCCAGATGGAGCAGCACCTTCAGGTCTGCGATAGTTGCATGGATGTATGGCTGGGATTAATGGGCCAGGAAGAGATCAATGCGGCAGCTGAGGTTATACCGGATGACTTTGGCCGGAAAACAATGCAACTGGTTCGAGCCCAGAGTAAACCCGTATCGTCCTTGTTCTCTAAGGTGAACAAAAGGCGGAGACTGCTGGCCTATTATACTGCAGCGGCAGCCATTACGCTCATGCTGGTCAGCGGGGGAGTATTTCAGACTATAGTAAATGGTTTGGCCTACAGGCAGACTCAGCAAATTTCTGCTATAGAGGGACCAGCCCGCCTTTTATATTCATGGCCGGAACAGCTGTCCAAAACTTCTGCCCAATACTTCCAAAAAATAGAATTAACTAGAAATTTAAAGGAGGTTAAGAGATGAAGACAAAAAGTAAACTGATTACCTTTATACTTTCCTTTCTCCCCGGTTTATCCCACCTTTATCTGGGATTTCCGTACCGGGCTTTAATATTTTTCACCGTTTTTGTCGGAGTGTGCATGGGAGGTGCCTTTATTGGCGGAATGGCACCGGGCTGGGGTCTGCTGGGTCCGCTTTTATTCTTTGGACTGGTCATCGTGTGGTTCGTTGCTCTGGTAGATGCATTTGCCATGATCGACCATAGCCCTGAAGAATCCTATGTAAATCCGTTGCTTAGCAACCGCAAGATTATAGCTGTGGCTCTTTCCGTTGTCCCGGGCGCAGGACATATGTATCTGGGATTACTCAAACAGGGCGCCCAGTTCATGACTGCTTTCTTTTTCTTCCTCTGCCTTAGTTCGTGGCTCAATCTGGAAATACTGGTTTTTGTTTTACCGGTAATCTGGTTTTACAGTATCTTTGATGCCTATCACCTGCTGGAAGAGGAAAGTGAAGGTTTAAGGCCGGATGAATCTCCGCTATTTGCCTGGCTCAGCCGGCATCCGAGCTGGATGGGCTGGAGCCTTATAATTCTGGGTGTAATAGTTATATTGCAAAGAATCATTACTCCGGTTATTCAGTCTATGCTTAACCCCGACCTGTTCAATTATATCGATACCGGAATAGTGGCATTGATTTTGATAATCGGAGGCGTACTGCTTCTAAAGGGAAGCCCCAAACCAGCAGAAGCGGAAAAGGAGGATGAATCATGCGGCAGTGGCGAGTAGGCTCTCTCTCCATGGGTCTGCTGCTGATAGGCAGCGGAATCGGATTACTTTATGCCCAGTTTAACCGGCTGGCAGTCATGGACCTGATAGTAAAATGGTGGCCTTTGATTTTCATCCTGCTGGGGGCGGAGATTCTTCTACAGACCTATTTGAACAAAGGTGAAACTATTAAGATAAAATATGATGTTTTTAGCATATTCATAGTTTTAATAATCGTGCTAACCGGACTGGGACTGTATAGTGCCGGCCAGGTAGGGCTTATTGACCGGGCCCGCACCGAATTGAATTCCCGGGATTTCGCGATTCAGAAAAATGCCGAGATTGCTCTGGAAAGCGGAATAACCCGTATAATATTGGAAACCAGCAACATCCCGGTCAAGGTTGAAACCACCGCATCAAATTCCATACTGGTGCATTCTACGGAGCAGATACGCGCCACGTCCAGCCAGGAAGCCAATGCCATGGCGGCAGAAAACGATTTATTGTGGCAAAAACGTTCCGGCAATACTTTGTATCTGGGCCTGAACGGCAGCAGCAGCGGGTGGTCGAAAAATACTACCGTAGTTTTACCGGAGAATATAAATGTAGAAATTGATTCGCATCAAAGTCCTTTATTTCTCAAGCTGGCATCACCCAAAGCCAACTGGACTTTAAATGAACCGGGTGACTGCTCGGTTCAAATAGCAGCCCATGCGGACTTGTTAATTAACACAATCAGCCGCCATGCCGATAATATAGGCGGCAACCTGGCCTGGTCCAAGGCTACCACCCCGTCTAGCGGTTCCCGGCCTGAACAAACACAAGCCCAGAGTACTTTGGGCAATGGTACTTATAAACTAAATATTATCAATGCAGATGAACTGGATATAAATAAATTGCCTTAAAAGCAGCGAGAAAGTGCGAACCAGGGGAGGGATCCCGGATCAGGCACGGGTCTTATGCCTGGTCTGGGATCCCTCCCCCTGATTGTTTTCGTGCTTGCTGCAAACCTGCCAGGGTTGTTCTTATAAATCTTTTTTCTCAAAGAAATACATGGCCAATAAAATCATTACCGCTATATAAATCAAGGCATAGACCAGCATCCAGATGCTGGGGGTGGAGGCTCCGCCAAAGGGGCCGAAATTCACAATAAAGCTGCTGCCCAGCATACCTCCGGTACGGGTCACCGCCATGCGGTAAATGGCGTCACAGGGGATTAAAAGGCTCGATACCACTCCGATATTAATCATGGCATGGTTGCCTATAAGCGCTCCGATTTGTTCCATGAACCCGCCGATGATACCCACTGTAAACAGCATGAAAGTAGTGATGCCGTTAGTAAGCGTACTCATCAGGGTCGAACCGAGATGGGCTACGGCCAGAAGCACTACCGGGAAGAGCATAAAAAGCAGTATGCCCGTCAATATTGCTCCCGGATTCATCACCAGTTTAAAATAATACCGTGCCAGCAGGGAAATGGTCCCCACCATTACCGCGCTATAAATAGCGGTAACCATGGAATAAGCCAAGAACTTGCCCCCTACAATGGCCCGCCGTGACAGGGGCTTGGAAACCAGGCTTAACATGGTGCCGTTTTCGATTTCACCCGAGATGCTCCCAATGCCGGCCATGATGGCTAATGCTCCGGCTAAGAAGGTGGACATATACCAGCCCAGAGTCATAATCTGATAACCTGCCTGCTGGGTAAACCATAACCGGGCACCCTGCCCACCGACCTGGTCCCGGGCAATATAATGCAGTCCTAAACAATAGACTAGAAGATAAACAATTGTTAAGATAATGCCTATATGAAGAATCCGCTTATTAAATATCTCTTTTAGAGTCAATTTCATTATATTCTGCACGTCAGGAACCCCCTCAACTTTCGATTAAATCCAGGAATACTTCTTCAAGCCCCCGACTTTTGCTTTCCACGTGATAAATATTGACGCCGTGATGCACCAATTCATTTACTATCACCGGAACTTCCGACCTGTTTTCTACCGTTAAACTGATGGTATTGCACTTTACTTCCACCAGTTTTTTCTCCTGGTTCCAGCGCTCAAGCAGCGACGGGTCCATCCCATCGGCCTCCACCGTTATTATATGACTATCCTGCAAAAATTCTGAGGTTTCCCCGCAAGCCACCATTCTCCCCTTTTTAATAAAGCCCAGATGGGTACAGGTCATTTCCACCTCACTTAACAGGTGGCTGTTCAGGAATATAGTAGTTCCCCTTTTTCTAAGGGTATAAAGCAGATCGCGCACATCTCTGCGTCCTATCGGGTCCAGAGCCGAAGTAGGTTCGTCCAGAAACAGCAAATCCGGTTTATCCAAAACAGCGCCGGCCAGAGCCAGGCGCTGCTGCATGCCTTTGGAATAGCCCTTTATTTTCTCTTTTTCCCGGCCGGTAAGCCCCACCAGTTCCAGGGCCTCAGTTATAGCAGCTTTTTGCTCACGGGCAGGTATACCGTAAGTGCCGGCATAAAAACGCAGCAATTCCTCCGCTGTAAGCCAATCATACAAGCGAAACAGTTCCGGCAGGTAGCCAATGCTTTTACGGGTCTGGGGGAGATTTACCGGCTTACCCTTGATTAATGCCTGTCCTGAAGTAGGGTGGACCATACCCAGCAGCATTTTCACCAGGGTGCTTTTACCTGCACCGTTGGGGCCCAGCAAGCCAAAGACCTGCCCTTCCGCAAGGGAAAGGCAGATCTCGTTACAGGCTGATATTTTACCATTGTACACTTTGGTAAGATTATTTGTTTCTATCAGCATATTGTTACCTCATACTATTAGCAATTTCAACCAGATCCAGGTTTTTGTCCGAGTAATTCTCCAGAGCGTAGACCTGACCATTATCCTGCCAGATTAACATGCCGTTGGAGCTATCCTTCATTAACACCGCATCATGCCCCTGGACTTTAACTTTTTCATTGTTTTCACCAGGTATCAGCAAGGTATGCTCCCAATCAGTTACCGCTTCAAGCTGTCTTCTGACATTTTCCGGCCATATCGGCAGAGACACCATGGCTTCGGCTATTTCTGACACCTTCACATCCCCCGGGGCTACGATCTCAGGCGAGGGCCCCTGTATTAAGCGAAAGTTTTCATATGAAGCTACCAAGCATTTGTTCATTTTGATCTGGAAGGGCTTGCCGTCCAGGGATGCCGGCAGGAGTTTTTCACTGCCCAGGGCACTAATGAAAGCATTGACTTTTTCCACATCCGGAGTGATCTTCATATCGGGCATAGTCTGGAGAGTATATTCTCCCTGGGAAGCGTCCACGCCGGCTGGAAGTTTAACCGCAAAACCCAGACTATTAAGTTGAGCATAAGTCAAATTCGATTGTTCCTGTTGTCCTTCTACAGCTATGGAGCCGAAGCTTTCCAAATCCATGGTCTGGCCTTTGGTTCCCTGTTGCAAAGCCTGTTGAATCTCTTGCATATCATTCGGGCTTAAAGTTAACGTATCTACTTTTTGCACTCTGAAAACCTGCAGGAAATTAGCGGCGGCACTTTGCACCGATGGTATGGAACCAACTATGACCAGTGCCAGTACTACGGCCGCAGCAATAGTCACTTTTCTAAACTTCATTTTTAAAACCTCTCTCCTATTAGTGTTTATATGGCGGTTAATATTTTGCCAGATCTGAGCCTGCCCGGGCAGAGGCTGGGATGGTGACGGTACATCCATTTGCGGCATCCGGGTACGGGTAAAATCAAGCGTTTGTTTAATCTCTTCCACCATCTGGGCACAATGCGGACATTTCTTGATATGAGCAGCAATCATCACATTTTCATCAGCGGTTAGCTGCTTCTCTACATACAACAAGATTTGGCCTTCGTTCGGACAGTTCATGCTTCTGATTAACCCCCTTTCCTCCGTTTCCTTCGTATGATTTTTTGAACCTGTTCATAGCCCGCATCAGCATAACACCGACTGATCCTTTGGAAACACCCATTACCCCGGCCATCTCGCTATAGGACAGACCGGCCATCTTCATCTTTAACAGCAACTGATCTTTTACCGGCAAGGTGTTAAGTATATCTTCCACCTCAATGCGGTTTAAGTCCTGATGCACGTCGACACTCTGGTCCAGGGCATTATCGTTGCTGTCCGTCTCAATTTTACGACGTAGTTTTTGATGTCTAAGATAATTGAATGCCAGGTTGCTGACTACCTTTTTCAGCCAGGCCCGCGGGACTTGTACGGACCGAATATCAGGAAGATTGAACCAGCGTATGAACGTTTCCTGGCATAAATCCTGAGCCGCCTGTTCGTTTTTTACCAGGTACAGCGCATAAGTATATAAACGCGGGTATTCCCGGTGAAAAAATTCTTCAGCTTCCTCCTGACTATAGCCTCTTTTCAGTTCAATCCCTCCCTTCAGGGTTAACCCTCTGATATATATGACACTTTAAGAGATGGTTTTATTACATGGTAACAATTTTTATTTAAAAAAGGACTAAGAATTTTAATTTCCTTAGTCCCCTTATATTGCCATAAAGCGAATTAAAGGCTCCGTCATAACAAACTAATCCAATTCCGTTTTGCGCAAAATAGTCTCATCAGCCGGCAGCAATGGTTGATACATCATAACGGCCTGATTGGCGCAAACAAATTCATCGCCGATCTCGTTATGGTTAAGCTCATAAACCTTTCTGCCCAGCACATTATGCCGGGTGTAGCCTCCCCACCATTCTGCCTTTATTAAATGCTCCTTTTCGTAAACCTGGTAATACTGAACCGGAGCCTGGCTGCAGCGCCATTCCCCGCAGAGGTAATCTTCATCAAGCCAGATCATCAGTTGATAGTCAGATGAGGTATGGTTCTTAATCTGCAAATCAATATAATTGTAGGAAACGGTAGCACCGCTGCCAAAAGGCTGGGTGCGGTTGCTGTCCGGGAAAACATCATAATTATGCCGCCAGCGTTCCTCTACCGTAAGCGGTGTGTGAAGGGTCATCCAGTAAATCAGGTTGGAAAGCTGGCACAAGCCACCGCCGGTACCTGCGCAAAAATCGCCGTTGCACAGCACCATACCTTCCAGGTAGCCTTGGCGGCGGGTTGGTCTTCCTACCTGCCGCCAGAAGGAAAAAACTTCTCCTGGCTTTAATATCAGGCCGTTCATAGTAAGGCTCGCCAGCCTAAGATTAGTAATCTTATTATATTGTAACTGCATGTCGACATGGCGCAGTTTTCTCAAGAGCGGAGTCTTATGGGGAAATACCAGATAAGGCAAGTTAACTTCCGGTCGAAGGGTACGGGCATATTTAGCGCCGGATACCATCCATTGCAGACGGCGGCGCCAGGTATAGTATAATCTCCCCAGGTTCATGCGAACCCTTCCACGGGGCCGGGGAGGAGCATTATTTAATAATAACGGCATAGCAAGCCTGACCCCATTTCTGTTTTCTTTACCTCTTGTAATACAGCCCACCAGTGTGCACCCAAACACCGGCAGCTTTGAAAACATACTGTTTCTTCATAGGCACGCCTTCTGCCTGCACCTATCCATTATTGCTAATATTTATTATATAGTATTCAGGGGCACAGTGCTTGAAACAGCAAATGCTTATACTATAGGAGTATTGCTTACGAGTATATTTAAGAGAACGCCTCGTAAAATAAGCATATGTTTGCAGCCTAAACATTTATAAAATTTCTGACTGTCCGCCGTGACACTGTGTGCTTCTCCGCTAATTGCGCCGATTGGCTTCATACTATTTATAGTTAGGTCTAAACCTGATGAAAATAAAGGTTTGACCTCCCCCTAAGGTCGAGGTTTATACTTACAATGAAGGCGGGATGAATATTGCAGGTACATCTGAAAATTGGCGAATTCGCGAAATTATCCGGAGTCACTGTCAAGACCATACTCTACTACCACAAAATCGGGCTGTTGGCTGAACCTGCACGCTCAGCGGGGGGATACCGGCTCTATGGAACCGACGATTTGAAACAGATGCTGTCTATAAAACGGCTGAAGTCCCTGGGACTTAGATTAGAAGAGATAAAGACAATATTGGGGCATACTGAAGAACCCAAATCGACCCGGGAAGTTCTGTTGTCTTTGCAAGCCGAACTTCTAAACCGGATAAAAACCATGGAAGAACAGCTTACTAAAATTGAAGATTTTCTTGATCGAGACAATCCAGCACTTATCGAAGGCTATGATGATCCTTCTTCTTTTAAAATGATTCTGGATATTCTGGGCAAAGAAGCTAAAACAGATTATCAAAGCATCTGCCCCGAACTATATGAGCAGGAGCGCAAATTATACCAGGTAATGGATGAGTTACAGTGGGGATTTAATTATCAGGATTTATTGCGTGAAATAGCGGAGTATTTTAAAGAACATCCGGAACAATATCAGCAATCCTTGCTGTATGGATCCCAAATCACCGCTATCGTAGATTTGCCCGAGGATTCACCTGTAATAGAGGATCTGGCCCGCGATTATGGCGCTTTCCTTAAAACTTTTCCCTTCTGGGAAAAAGTGTTCAATCAGGAATCCGGGGTTGGAGATCCCCTGGAATTATTAATGACTGAAATTTTTGCAGAGGTTCTTGGTCCAGCCCAGATGAAGCTGGCAGAACTGCTCCGGCAATATTTAATTTTGGAGAAATCAGCCGGGAAAACTGAGGCGGGAGACTAGAGAGGAGCAAGCCAAATGAAATTTTCTTTCCGATTCCATAAAATACGTCGATTTTTATTGCCTGTTCTGGCAGTTGCCTTAATCATTGCAATGCTAATGGTGAAATCAGGAATCGTGAGCGGAGCAGCCATGAAGTATGCTCTGGTTATTCCTGCCGTCCTGGAATTGATGTTTATAATTGTATGCATAATCAATATCTCACAAATAATCAAGCGCTACCGGACCCTGAGACAAGCGGGCCGGGAGGCTTTGGATGCCTGGCAAAAGGCCCTTTACAGTTTGTCCTAAGTTTTTACCGGTAACACAGGACAAGAAACCTCACTCTTTCCGCTTAGCTCTTATCCATCCGGCTAAGGCTGTCTTCAATCCCGCCCAGATGTTTTTCAATTCGTTTCAGTGTTTTTATTAACCATATGACGAATACTACGGGAACAGCAATGGCAGCAACATAGAATAATAGCAGTATTAATTCCCATGGCCCAAAATTCCCCATACCCATTCTTTCCACCGCCTTTCTCTGCATAATTATACCATTTATGGTCAGCAACCTACAAGACTACCGGCCGAATCATCTAATTTAGTGTAGGAACACTATGATTTGATGCGTGCGCCGCCTCGTAGGTATGTCATTATATGCAAGTCCGGCGATGTTGTCGTATAGAGCATTCTGAATCAGGTTAAGTTTTTTTGGTATGGCATCGGAAAGGGAAAAAGACAATTAAAGCGCCGGTCTGGTAAACAACTCACGCGTTACATATTGGATATCTGCTACCGGGCCCAATACGATCAGGTGGTCATTAACTTCAATACGTTCCTTGGCATCCGGATTCGGTATCATCTGACCGGCACGCTGAATAGTCAGAACAGTCACTCCGAACTTCTTGCGCAGCCCTATCGCTTCAATAGCCTGGCCGGCAGCCCGGGCACCTTCATCTACCAAAACCGCACACACATCCATTCCCTCCAGATGCATCCGGTTAAGAGATTGGATATCAACAATCGGGCGTCTCAGGTTTCTAAACATTTCATAATCTTCCCTGCGTACCTTTTCCACATAATGCTCAATCTGATCCCGTGGTACCAGATAACGAGTCAAAACCCGGGAAAAGATCTCAATTGAGGTTTCGTATTCTTCGGGAATAACCTCATTTGCCCCCAGCAACTCCAGATCTTCTACATCGGCCACAAAGCGGGTTCTGACCAAAATATGCAACTCGGGATTTAAGCGTCGGGCGGTGGCTGTAATCCGCCTGGTCGCTGCGGCATCATGAATAGCGACCACCATCATTTTAGCGCGTTCAATTCCGGCATTGGTCAGTACTACATCCTGAGTGGCATCACCGAAAAAAATAGGTTGGCCGGCTTCTTTTTCGGCTCTTACGGTATCCGTATTAATCTCCAGAATCAGATAGGAAATCCCTGCTGCTTGCGCAGCTCTGGCAATATTACGCCCATTTACACCATAACCTACGATCAGGAGGTGTTGATCCAAATCTTCATCAATAGACTCGCACTCCGCAATCTGCTCCTTTGATAGTCCGCCTGGCAAAGGCAAGGCGTTAAGACGATGGGCAATACGGGGCGCCAGGATCATAAAAAATGGGGTTAGCATCATGGTGAGTATTGAGGCAGATAAGAAACCCTGGTATAGCAGGTCACTCATCAAATGATAATTCATGCCGCTCTGCGCCAGAATGAAGGAAAACTCTCCGACCTGACACAGGCCAAATCCTACCAGGATAGCGGTTCGCAAAGGATAGCCCAGGACTATGGCAGCAATCATAGCCGCCAGAGCTTTGATGAGGACCAGTAATCCGGTACAAAGAAGAAGTAGCTGCCAATGGTGAACTATCACTGAAGTATCGAGCAGCATACCGATAGATAAAAAGAACACGCTGGTAAAGGTATCTATGAAAGGCAGAATATTACTCAAGGCCTGATAGCTGTATTCCGATTCTCCAATAATGAGACCGGCCAGAAAAGCTCCCAAAGCCAATGACAATCCGGCCCCATTGGTTAGAAAGGCAACCGAAAAACAGATAGCAATAATGCTTAACAAAAAGAGTTCACGATTTTGCGTACGTGTAACCTGGTAGAGGAAAGGCGGGATCACATAAGTAGCCAGGATAAGCACCAATACAATGACAGCAGCCGTCTTAAGCAGGACCATGCTGACCGGCTGCCCCAGTTGCCCGGCCAGTACAGGCGTAAAGAGCATCATAGGTACCGCAACAATATCCTGAAAAACAAGAATCCCCAGGTCAATTTTGCCATGCGGAGTAGCCAGTTCAGCCCTTTCTCCCAGTTGCTTAAGTACAATCGCCGTACTGCTCAAAGATACCAGACATCCGATAAAAACAGCGCTCTGCCAGCTCATCTTCAGACCCATAGCAATTATAGTACTTAAAAGAATACATAAAGTAACCTGAACGGCGCCGCCCAGTAATACTGTTTTGCGGATCTCCATCAGCTCTTTGAAGGAAAACTCCATACCAATACTGAAAAGAAGGAAAATTACCCCTACTTCTGCAATAACTTCAACCTGGTCTACAGAGGTGACCAGGGCTAAACCATGAGGACCGGCCAGTATACCGGTGATCAGAAAGCCAACAATGGAAGGAATGCGTAAGCGGTTGAACAAGTACAGTACCGCAACAGCAAGAATAAAGATTATTACAATATCATTAAGCAGAGTTCCGTACAAAAAATAACATCACTTCTTACATTAGAATTTATACTGCATAGTAGTAGTAATTTCATTACGGCCCGCAAAAGCTGTTTATAGTATAATATAAAAATCAATGTTTTCGCGACATAAATTTTAAAAAAACAATCTAAATGCCCCTTATCATCTTTAAGGAGATTATAACTTGAAACCATTGCACCGTGAAAATAAAGGCTATACTGCCACCAATGCTAAACTAACTTCAGACAGCTCTAATTGTCTTTTAAAAGTGGTGGGGCTTGAAGCCGGATATAGCAAAAATAAACCTGTAATATCTGACCTTTCCCTGCAAATAATGCCTGGTGAAGTTATAGGTATTATAGGCCCTAATGGTGCAGGAAAGTCAACCACGCTAAAAGCTATCCTGGGTTTAATTGAACAGTTTCGTGGTGAGGTGATTCTACCTCCCAGGCCAAGCGGCGGTTATGCCTATATACCGGAACTACCAGCTCTCTATGCCGAGCTCACTCTGTGGGAACATCTCGAAGTTACAAGTATGGCATATGGTATGGACCATGCCGAATTTGAACAACGAGCAGACTGGCTGCTTCGCCACTTTGACATGGATCAGGCTAAATATTCATTACCTGGCGGCTTTTCCAAAGGCATGCGGCAAAAAGTAATGATAATGTGCGCTTACCTGGTACAGCCTGCCCTGTATCTGGTGGATGAACCCTTTAATGGACTGGACCCTTTTGCTATAAATGAACTGCTGGAGTGGTTTGAAAATGAGAAAGCACGGGGAGCCGGTCTTTTGCTCAGCACTCATGTATTAGATATTGCGGAACGGGTTTGTGACCGGCTGATTCTAATAAAAAATGGGCGTCAGGTCGCTGAAGGCAGCTTACAGCAATTGCAGCAACAAGCAGGTATGAAAAATGCCGATCTTTTTACTGTATTTACGCATTTACTAAGAAGGTGAGAGCAATTTTGGGTATCAGTGCATGGCTGTTTAAACGCCGCTTACAAGGCCGCTGGCGGGTTGGCAAGGAATTATTAATGCTAACCCTCGATTTTTGGGTGGCACTCTATATTGTGGTTCCCGCCTTAATTCTTATTGGGTGTACCTATTCTGAATGGCTGCAAGCCCTTCCCAACTGGTACCGGACTGATTTTCACGGTATGTGGGCAGCCCTAATCGCCTTGCTGGTGACCCGGGGTATTCTCAGAACCTATTTGGACAGAAGCGACCTGGTGCTGATTTATCCTTACCGGCAACAATTCAGGAAGCTCATGGCCTATGGACAAATTTTAAGCACTTTTTTAAAATCAGTTCCCCTGTTATTGGCGCTCTTTTTTGCCTATCCTTTTTTTTATCATGTCCAAAGTGTGAATATACATGCCTGGTTACTGATAGCTTTTGGAATACTGATATTTAAAGCCATTGTACTACAGATCAACTGGCATCTTGTCCAGCATCTGGGGCGCTGGTTCTTCCGGCTGTATAGTGTGGGGATGTTTGTAGTGCTATTGTGGGGCTGGTACCGGATTATTGAGCCTTATATGCTGGGGAACTCTACCATTATTTCTTTAGTATTTGCCCTAGTTATCGCCATCGCCCTGACGGCTCTTATTAATTGTAAATTCAAGGTTTGCGATTGGGACGCGGTAGTAGCAGAAGAGGAAAACCAGGATATTGACAAAATGCGCCTTTTCCTGGGAAACGCTGCTCAGGTTGAAAAGCAGGGCAGGAGCAAGCAGATACATATAGGAAAAGGCCGTATGGGAATCGCTTTTCGCCCGTCCCGGGTATTCACCTATTTCTTTGTTAAGTACTTCATCCGCAAAAAACAGCTATGGCAGGATTTTGGACAGTTTTACGCATTGGCCGTGGTAGTTTTGTTACAAAATGTGCCTTTTGGAGCCAAGTCTGTTTTTATGATTGCTGTACTACTGGGTATGGGAGGAATGTTACAGCTTTATTGGAAGGAACATAGCCAGGACTTATTTTTGCGGATGCTGCCTATGCAATGGAATGATATACAGCAGAGCATTAAAATTAGTTTTTATATCATACTCTGGCCGTTTTGCCTGCTCTTTCTCCTGGTTTTACCAGGAAACACAGTATGGTGGCAGGGTCTGGCTTTTTTACCGGGACTATTTTTGATAGCCGGTCTGATCTCCAATTACCTGTCTCTTAAAGTATCGGTTCTTTTTAATTATCACGAAGAATGAAATTCTGGCTCTCAGGCAGAAAAAAGGACGGTTCTTCTTGCACCTAAGCTGAGAACCATCCCATTCTTCACGTTTTATTCTAATATTCGTCTTTTAAATTATTCCCGAATAGATTCAGCGGCAGTTTGAACTGGGGAATGCCGACTGCATAAGGTGCTATTTCGTACTCGTCAAAATAAAGCATCAGAATGTTATTTTCGAGGTAAAAGTTACTTTCGTTAATGCCCTGAAAGCCCATGTCGCCATCGAAATAGTTTTCCGGCCGGGCAGCTATCCTGGCTTTGACCTGCTCATTTAAAGCAGCCTTATAATCATAACCCATTTTAAACAAATCCTTTAGCTCTAATCTTTCTCCCGTTTGCAGGTCATAATTATAAGCCCGCCGCTCGGTGGAACCGTGTGCTCCGCCGGTATAGGTGTAGTAATCCACATAAAGGCTTAATATATCGCCATTCTCACAGTATTTCTCACATATGCTCCATAGCCCGTAAGGCTGAAAAGTATACCCGCTCTGCTCAGAACCTCTCTTAGCCTCATCCGCCTCAGCTTCCAGGTCATCTTTCAGCGCATTGGCATCTTCCATAAAGTGCCGGTTGATAGCTGACTGCACCTGCTCATTTTTAAGCCCCTCTATTTGGGGAATATTGAGTTCCACATCAACCAGATCGTTTTTGCTTTTTACCGGTTTTAAACTCATTTGCACCTCAGCACTTTCACTCTGGGGTGCTACCACTTTAACCTTTAAATTATAGGTTTCCTCAGGCTGAACACTCTCCCAGGGTCTGGCATAATTCAGCTTGATTTCTGTGCTGCCGGTCTTAAGGGCCTTAAAGACAAAGCCTTCCTTACCCTCCTGCCCTACCAGGGCCTTATTACCACCGGCCTCGAAATTACGGCTGGTCAATGACACAACTTCTTCATCCCAGGAGTCTTTATTCCACTGATAACCGGTGGAGGGATTGCTGTTCAGAAACAGAATAAAGGTTTGCCCGACCGGAACCGTGTATTCCTGACCATTGGAATTCTGGTTAAGCGCTATGAGCTGGGCACAGCGATTCAAGACCCGGGCCAATTCCGCCCGTTTAACCGGCTCTCCGGGCCGGAAATTACCTCCGTCGCCCTTCATTATGCCGGTATTGCTGACGAAAATAACCGCATTGCGGTCCTCATCCGTAAGACTGCCGGTATCTGCATAAATAGGCATCATTTTTGTCATAGGCACAATGATGTTTTTGGCTGTAAATGAACGACATATAGTACGCGCAACTTCTATCCGGCTTACCGGCTCTCCGGGTTTAAAATCAACATCATTATCTAAAATCCCATTTATAGCACATAGAACCAGAGCACCGGAATACCATGCTTTATCTTCTACATCCTGATAGTAGTCACTGGCCACCGGTTCCTTGATAAATCTTATATTCCCGTAATCCAGTTGGAAGGTTCGCTCCAGTACGGACACCAGCTCTGCCCGGCTGACCGCAGCCTCCGGGTTAAATATTTTAAATCTCTGGGCAGTAGTTCCAACCCCGCTCATCAGGCCCAGATTGCAGGCCGTCCTGATTTCACCCTCGGCCCAATGCCCCTGGATATCCGCAAAATCCCCGGTAGCCGGTTCAGCTGCCGCAAAGGCGGGAGTACACAGTAATAACAGTAGAACCAGAAAAAATGTCATTGCTCTTCTCATATTTACCACTCCTTCTATATAGTTGAGAGTTTTGCATAATTAACTTTTTCCTATGATTAAACAGTAACTTTGCGCATGTCATCCTGAGGCAAAGCCGAAGGATCTTAAGATTCTTAGGCTTTGGCTCAGAATTATCACGCGGTCGCACCACAATAAACGAATAGTATGTCATCCTGAATGTAGTGAAGGATCTTGCAGTCTCCGAAATGGAAAGATCCTTCGGCTTCGCCTCAGGATGACATAAAATCCCTTATTCATAGCAATGACAAATGGGGTTTTGGGAATTATGCCAAACTCTCAAATCTCTAAAATCTTAGATCTCTTTCTCCGGCACGTATACGGTTGATATAATCGATCGCTTTTACTTTTCTTTTTTCATTGGGAATGTTTTGCATTTCTGCATCGATCATTTTCTGACCCATTTCCATTAATTCGTTATCAGCATAGTCTTTTAAGTATTCCTCAAATGTTAACAGGGCATTGGGCAAACAATAGTTTCCTATTTGTCCTGATTTCGCAAAGGGCATAAAACGGTCTCCGGTTCTTCCTTCACGGTAACAGGCAGTGCAATAACTGGGAATGTAACCGTCTTTAACCAGCCCTTTCAGTACGTCAAGCGGTTTTCTATGATCGGCCAGATCGAATTGTGGTTTTTCCTCGATTCCGTTTTCATCTACTTCTTCTCTCTTGGCATATCCACCTACTCCTACACTGGATCCTGCGCTCATCTGCGAAATACCAACATCCAAAAGCTCGTTACGGAAATCAGCACTTTCTCTGGTGGAAAGAATCATCCCGGTATACGGAACTGCCATACGGGTAATTGCTACTATTTTTTTAAGCTCTTTATCTTTAACCAGGTACGGAAAATCGTTATAGTCCACGCCTACCGCCGGTAGAAGTCTTGGGAATGAAATGGTATGCGGCCCGACACCGCTAACCGCTTCCATATGCTCGGCATGCATCAAAACTGCTATCATCTCGTAGTGGTAGTCATATAAACCAAGCAGGGGACCGATACCGACATCATCAATTCCACCGCCCAGCATGGCCCGGTCCATGGCTTCAGTGTGCCACTCGTAGTTTTGCTTGGGTCCGCTGTGCATTTTAAGATAGGTGGGTTTGTGGTAGGTTTCCTGGAATAAGATATAGGTGCCGATTTTGGCGTCCTTTAGCTTTTTATAATTTTCTGCGGTGGTGGCGGCAATATCCACATTTACCCGGCGAATAGCACCGTTTTCAAATTTCTCGTCATAGATAGTCTTTATACACTCCAGGATATATTCCAGGGGGCATCTTTTATCGTCTTCACCTGCTTCGAGCAGAAGCCTTTTGTGTCCCATGGCCTCCAATGCCCTGACTTCGTCCCGTACTTCATCCTGGGTAAGCTGATGCCGGCCGATATCGTTTTGGCATCTGTAACCGCAATATTTGCAGTTGTTTACGCAATAGCTGGATAAATACAAAGGTGCAAACATAACGATCCTCTTGCCATAAATTTTTTCCTTTACCTCTTTGGCAATTTTGTACATTTTGGCAAGAGTTTCATCATCTTCAACCTCCAGCAAAACTGCGGCTTCCCGATGAGTAAGCCCCTTATAATCCCTTACCTTGGCTAAAATTCGGTCGATTTCAGCCTGGTCGTTGACCAGTTTCCTGGCCGCGGCAATCGATGCCAGAATCTCTCCATCGTCAATAAATTCATTGGCGTCCATAGATTTTATATTATACATATTTAAGCTCCTTCCCGAATTACTTTAATTCAAACTGATTTTGTCAAGTATTCCTGACAGATAAGCAATTACAATCCCGTAATTGGACATCGGAATATGTTGCTCAGCTGCTTTTTCAATGCGGGCAAGGACATATTTACGGTTGAACATGCATGCTCCGCACTGAATTATCAAATCATAGGGTGATAAATCATCCGGAAAGTCATTGCCACTGACAATATCAACGGTGAGCTTCTGCCCCACCTTTTGACGAAGCAGCCGGGGGATTTTTTCCCTCCCGATATCTTCGGCCAATGGTGCATGAGTGCAGGCCTCCGCAATTAGAACTCTGGAGTCCTCGGTTAAACTGTCTATGGCTGCAGCGCTTTGGGTGTAATAATCCAGATCACCCTTATAGCCGGCAAATAGTACCGAAAACGAAGTGAGCTTGCTTTCTTCAGGCTTTCTTTCGTAAACCGTTTTAAAAACCTGGGAGTCGGTGATAATCACGTTAGGGGGCTTGGCCAGGGCTTTAAGTGCGTCATCCAGTTTATCGGTGGTGGCACTTAAAACAACGCATTTTTTATCCAGCAGTTCCCGCAGGGTTTGCACCTGGGGAAGAATCAACCGCCCTTTCGGAGCCTGAATATCCTGAGGCATAACCAGCAGTACCAGATCTCCGTTCTGAACAATTCCGCCGGTAATGGTTTTAGCATCGTAATCTTCAGGCAAATGGCGTATAATGGCGGTGCGAATCTGCTCAATGCCATTTTTGTTTTTGGCGCTGACCACAATCGGCTTGATTCCGATATTATTTTCTATATAGTTGCTAACCGCCTCGGTATTGCTTATCAAATCAGATTTGTTCAGCACGGCAATGGCCGGAATGTTTCTCTTTTTAAACTCGTTGATCCATTCTTTTTCTCTATCAATTACGGTATCTTCGCCAAAGATGATTAGTGCAATATCCGTTTTTTGGGCTGCCTCCTTGGATTTTTCCACTCTCAATTCGCCAATTGCTCCCTCATCGTCAAAGCCGGCCGTGTCAATCAAAACACAGGGACCGATGGGGTAAATTTCCATGGATTTATATACCGGATCTGCCGTTGTGCCTGCAACTTCAGATACCAGGGCGGTTTCGTGACCTGTAATAGCGTTAATAAGCGATGACTTTCCGCTGTTGCGCTTGCCAAAAATACCGATATGCAACCGGTTGGCTCTGGGTGTATTATTCAAACTCTTTTTGCTCCTTTCCACCGGAAGTTGGGGTTACACTAATTCTTGTTGCAAGGGCTGAAAATCACCCCGATCAACTATTATCTCGTATCCAATTTTCTGCAGTCGTTGCTGCAGGCAAAAGCGGCATTCGGCTGCTTCCTCTCCCGTGCAGATCTTATTATCATAGAGCAAATATTTTTTTCTTACTCCAACGGGAGAAAGGTTGGGCATAACCACATTGGCGCCGGCCAAAATACCCATTTCCCTCCCGTGGGGATGGATAGTGCCAAGTGCTGTGGTGGCGGGAATCAAGGCATTGGGCAACATCAAACGCAATATTCCAATCAGCATAAGGGTTAAGTTTAACGGCCCGGCCGGATATTGGGCAAAGGGCGTGTCGTGGTGCGGAATAAAGGGCCCGATCCCAATCATTTGCGGTTCCAGCTTTTTAATAAACAATAAATCCTCGGCCAGGTTTTCGATGGTTTGGTAAGGGGACCCGACCATAAAACCTGCACCTACCTGGTATCCTATTTGTTTCAGATCAAACAGGCAGCGCTGCCGGTTGGCAGCACTTAATCCCCGGGGGTGCAGCTTGGCGTAGTGCTCTGCATTGGCAGTTTCGTGACGCAGGAGGTAACGGTCGGCCCCGGCCTTATAAAAGTTCAGATACTGCTCATAGGTTTTCTCGCCCAGGGAAAGGGTAACGGCACAATCAGGAAAAGACTTTTTGATAAAAGAGATTATGGCCATCATCTTTTCATCCGAATACCATAAATCTTCTCCGCCCTGTAGAACAAAGGTACGAAAACCAAGTTCATATCCATGTTCACAGCAGGATAAAATGTCTTCGGCCTGGAGACGATAGCGTTCGGCCTTGAGGTTGCTTTTTCTGATCCCGCAATAATAGCAATCGTTTTTACAAAAGTTGGTAAATTCAATTAAACCGCGCACGAAAATTTTATTCCCGAAAAACTGGTCGGCCACAGCTCTTGATTTCGAAAACAGATAGTGACTATGCTCGGTTTCAAAGCATTTAAGCAGTGTTACCAACTCTGCCTGGCTCAAAACCTTTTCTCTATGCAATTTATCTATGAGGTTTTGCATTAACTCATCCTTTCAACGATCTTATGCTTTGGTCAGGGCGCTTTTAACAATGACCTGGGGAATGCTGCCCAGTTTGCCGGTCATGGAGCCGACCTGGTCGGTGGTGCCGTCAACAATAAGTGATATTACCGATACTTCACGCTCACGGTGGGGTAGACCCATCCGGCCGATAATCATATCGGCGTGTTCACTCAGGATTTTATTTACCTGGGGAACCACCTGCCGATCTTCAATAACAATTCCTATTACTCCCAGTCTTTTGTCCATCTTCTTTCACCTCCGCTGCCAATAAAAAACCGCTTGCCTGTTTTCAGGGTAAGCGGTCATACACATATGCCTTAATTAAAAGGTAAAAATATGATGACCCCTTTAACTTAGCGTTTACCTTGTTAGCAGGGTAATTATTTAGCAATTAATGAGTTTGAAGGTCAGCCTTTAAGCCTTCTTTCAAGCTCTCCCAACCGGACTAATTCATGCAAGATTACAGAACTTTCTTGTTTTTGGCATGATAATGAGTGTGCAGAAGTTCATGGGATTTATGTCCCAGAGGTTCATGCAGGAACTCATCATAAATAGCCTTAACTTCCGGATTATCGTGGGATTTTCTCAGTGCACAATTTTCGTCTTCCACATAAATTCCGGTGATGCGCTCTTCGCGTTTAGCATTGCACTTGGTTATGGGCTGTCCGCCGCCGCCTATGCAGCCGCCGGGGCAGGCCATGATTTCAATAAAGTGGTAGGGTGATTCTCCGGCTCTGATCTGGTCCATAAGTTTTCTGGCATTGCTTAAGCCGTTGGCGATGGCCACCTTGACCACGGTACCGTTAAGGTTGACTTCAGCTTCCTTGATGCCGGTTAATCCACGGCAAATTGTGAAGTTAACGTCTTTTAATTCTTCCTTGGTAACTACTTCGTAAACGGTTCTTAAAGCTGCTTCCATAACACCGCCGCTGGCGCCAAATATTACGGCTGCACCGGTGTAGGCTCCCATCCAGGAATCAAAGGAGGAAGGCTCCAGTTTACCAAAGTCAATTCCGCTCAAGCGTAGAATCCGGCCCAGTTCGCGGGTGGTGAGAACCAGGTCCACATCCCGGTAACCGCTGGAGTTCATCTCGGGACGGGCAGATTCGAATTTCTTGGCGGTACAGGGCATGATGGATACGGAGTAAATTTTATCCGGGGAAACATTCATCTTTTCAGCCCAGTAAGTCTTTACCAGGGAACCAAACATTTGCTGAGGCGATTTACAAGTGGACAGGTTATCCAGTAAATCAGGATAGTAGGTCTCACAGAAGTTGATCCAGCCCGGGCTGCAGGAGGTAAACATAGGCAGAGTGCCGCCTGTGGTTAACCTCTGTAAGAGCTCGTTGCCTTCCTCCAATATAGTGAGGTCAGCGGTGAAGTTGGTATGTAGAACATAATCAAAGCCTACCTGGCGCAAGGCTGCTACCAATTTATCCATCGGCATTTCGCCGGTCTTCATACCTACTTCTTCACCAATGGCAACTCTTACGGCAGGTGCCATCTGGGTAACGACAATTTTATCGGGATCGGCTATGGCGGCGAGCAGTTTGTCTATTTCTTCTACTTCACCTATAGCGCCGACCGGGCAGGCATGGATACACTGGCCGCACATGACGCAGGGGCTGTCAATCAGGTTCTGCCCCATGGTGGGAACGACCATGGCATTATGACCGCGATATTCCAGACCGAGTGCATTTACACCCTGTACAGTGGTACAGGTTTCGATGCAGCGGCGGCAAAGTATGCACTTATTGGGGTCACGGAACAGGGAGGGGGTTGAATAATCTTTTTCGAGACCCCTGGTTTTAAGTTCAAAGGGATTTTCACGAATACAATATTCGCGAGCCAGTTCCTGCAGTTCACAGTTCCCATTTCTTATACAATTGAGGCAATCCTGGGGATGATTGGCTAATATAAGTTCGAGTATGGTTTGTCTGGCCTCAATAACTTTGGGACTGCGGGTTTTTATTACCATTCCATCGCTAACCGGTTGTGAACAGGCAGCCTGGAGAAGTCTATTACCTTCGACTTCACATACACACACCCTGCAATTGGCTTTGACAGCCTGGTCAGGATGATAACACAGTGTAGGAATACGGATACCGACTTCTTTTGCTGCCTGCAGGATGGTTGAGCCATTAGGAACGGATACTTTAATTCCGTCTATAGTCACATTAACCATTTAATTCACTCCTTTTGCTCTTTCCTACATCAGTTTGGCATTGTAGTCGGCCCTGAACTGTTTGATGGTGGTTAATACTGGTGCCGGAGCAGCCTGACCGAGACCGCAGAGGCAGGAATAGGACATGACCCGACCCAGCCTTTCCAGCACGGTAATGTCAATGGCAGAGCCTTTTCCGGCATTTATCTTATCCATCAGCTCATGCATGCGCGAGGTACCTTCCCGGCAAGGAGCGCACTTACCGCAAGATTCATGTTCAAAGAATTTTGCGATGCGGCAGGTTACGTCTACCAGGTCGCGGGTTTCATCAAGTACGAAAACGGCACCTGAACCGAGCACGGCACCGATTTTGGACATGGCGTCAAAGGCTATAGGGGTATCCAGGTCAGCTTCGGGAATAAACGCACCTGAGGTGCCGCCAATTTGTACAGCTTTAAAATTCTTGCCCCCCGGGATTCCACCACCGAATTGGAAGATAACGTCTTTGATAGTAGTGCTGGTAGGAACTTCGAAGAAAGTTTTATGGTTGATATCACCGGTAAGAGTTAAAACTTTGGTTCCAGGATAAGACGGGTCGCCAATAGAAGCATACCAGGCCGCACCTTTTTCCAAAATGACCGGGATATTGGCAAAGGTTTCTACGTTGTTTACGATAGAGGGTTTTTGCCATAGACCTTCAACCGGCGGGAAAGGCGGTTTGATCCGGGGTTCACCGCGGTTACCTTCAATAGATTCAATCAGAGCTGTCTCTTCGCCGCACACATAGGCGCCGGCTCCGCTTCTTACCTCAACATCAAAATCTCCCAGGACACCTTTGGATTTTGCCTGGTCTATTGCTTCCTTAAGTAAATCTATTACTTCGGGATATTCTCCCCGGCAGTAGATGTAACCTTTATTAGAGCCAATCGCATAGGCACAAATAGCCATGCCTTCCAACAAAGTCTGAGGGTCATTCTCCATTATCATACGGTCTTTGTAGGTGCCGGGTTCGCCCTCGTCGGCATTGCAGATGACATATTTAATATCAGATGCAGCCTGGTAGGCGAAAGCCCATTTTTGACCACAGTTAAAACCTGCTCCCCCACGGCCCCTGAGGTTGGACTTTTTTACTTCGTCGATAACAGCCATCCTATCCATGCTGCGCGCTTTATTAAGAGAATTATAACCACCGGCAGCGATATAATCATCGATCTTAAGGGGATCGATTTTGCCGTAATTACGCAGCACGATGCGCATTTCTTCGGCCATTTGTATGCCCTCCTTTCTATTTAATAATAATTCTTTACTTACATTCTCCTTCATGGTCAGGGCAGAATCTCTATTAATATTCTGCCAGAATGGATGGTATCTTGGCTGGAGTAACATCAAGGTATGCTTTACCGTTAATAGTAATAACCGGCGTAGACTGGCATTGTCCTACACATTCAGTAAATTCAAGGGTAAATTTGTTATCAGCAGAAGTCTCGCCCATCCTGATACCAAGTTCCTTTTCCAGTGCGCCTACAATCTGTGCGGCGCCGGCAACATGACAGGGAGCACTCTCGCATATTCTGATGACATTTTTGCCCCGGGATTTGACTGAAAACATTGAATAAAAGGTAGCTACACCGTAGGCTTTAGAAGCTGGAACATTGAAGATATTGGCGGCATCTATGATTGCTTCTTCTGGCAGGTAACTGTTCTCTCTCTGGATAGCGTGGAAGGCTTCTATCATCCCGCCTGGTACATCTTTATAAGCAGCGAGAATCCCTTTGTGATCCATTTCATTCCCTCCTTCCTGTATGATTTTTATTTACTATATATATGGACAAGCCATATTTATAAACTCATACCACCAAAGCGAACATAAATAATATTTAACTTTCATATACGTTTTCATTATATGGGATTTTAATAGCGAATTAAACATATTTCTGTAAAAAGGTTAATATGAACGCAAAATTTTTTTGCTTTTATAGCTTGCAACACCTATATTTCCGGTTCGAATTTTCAGGGCATACCCGGAGGCAAAAGGAAGCAGGCCAGCAGCCTTAATGAAAAATGTATTCCAGGCCGGATGGAATTATGTTTTTTACAGTTATGTTTAGTTATAGAGCTTTTTATAAGGGGAAACTGGATTATCTGTGATTTTCGGTTAAGTTTTTTATCTGATAATCGATATAAAACTATAGGGAATAACTTAAATCCGGGGTGAGGATGTAGCAAATGAATTATCGTAAAAAGGCCGAAGAGAGTATAAAGAAAAATGTTAACCTCTGGATTATATTATGGTTTTTGCTGTTGCTTAATATAGCGATGATCCTAATATTTAGCCGGGGATTTTCCTGGGGCATTGTTATACTATGTTTGTTTTTGCTGCTGGTGGGAAGCGGATGTTTGCAGTTTATTGCTGAAGGTAAAGATAAGAAACCGGAAGTGGTATCAGATGAATTGAAGGAAAAAGTCGATGGCCTGATGGAGGAAATTACTCCCCTGTGTGAAGACATTTTTACCAGGGAACTGAATAATATTATTCAACCGGTACTGGAAAGCCACCGTAAAGATTTTTCACGGGGGTTGTCCTGGCTATGGGAAGACGGCGATGACTTTGCCGCCCAGATAGACAAAGGCATAGCGGAAACCAATACTGTTCTGCAGACTATGGTTAATTTGAGTGATGACAAGTTCAAGCTGATCAGCCAATTGCGGGAAAATGTCGATGTTCTGATCAAATTGGTAGATCAGGTGAAGGAGCGTAAAGAACAGGATTTTATAGATTTGGACCAATGTCTTAATGGCCGGGCCGACCATTTGAAGCGCACCGTGCAAAAGGAAAAGGAAATTTTTTATGATTATGTCCGCAAACTGTTGTTAGAAGAGATACGCACCCAGGAAGAGGATGTGACCGAATATGTAAATATCTATAAACTGGGGGACCAGTTTCAAATAGTGGTTAACCGCTCGCTGGAAGCACGGATAAGTAATTTTGAGGACGGTTTAATAACGGAACTGGAGAACTTTGCCGCCGATATGGTGGGAAGAATGCAGAAGAGCGCCTTGCAGGCTATGAATATTTTTAGTGCCATGGAAGACACTTTGGATAAATTGATGAACGATTGCCACGGCGAAAGCAGTCTGGTAATCAAACGGTTAGGCGATGCCCACACTGTAATCAGCGATTTGAAAGAAAAATCCGGTGAAAAAATGGTAACATTGGCCTGGCAGGATATTCTCATTGAGAAACGCTGGGAGGACATAGAAGAAAAACTGCTGGGCATGAAAGACCATGTACTGGAGAATGTGGAGCAGGATGTTACGGAGTATATCAGAAATTTGCTCAATGATGAGATTCCCGGCTTGTCATCGGTTTCACCTTCCTCGGAAACAGCAGTGATCTATAAAGCTTTGGTGGATGCGGAACTGGTTTATCAGGTTTATGTAAATAATAATTTACCCAATATTATTAAGGATGGAGTATATCCTCTGCTATTATTTATACGGCCGTTGGAACTCATGGTCGCAAGAGGGATAAGATTTAGCGAAGAAGGCAATAAATTGCGGCGGGTCATTAAAGAAGAAGTGAGAACCGGGGCTTACAAGGAGGTCTTCGAGTCCGTTCAACAGCGCTTGGAACAAAAAAAACCGGAACTGGGTTCATACCTCGATAATATCTATCCCAAGGCTTTTTATTCATTCTGCAGTAATTCTTATATAAAACAGAAAACCAATCATCTGGACCAGGCCGGCTGGATGTTATTTATGCTTATCACCGAAGGAAATGCTGAAGATGAGGGGCTTTACCTTCTGGTAGGACTGCTGCTGGCTATTAATCAATTGCGCAATAAGTATATTCAGCCTTTGAAAAATACGCCTGTATCCCTGGAAGATGTTTCCGATCTTTCGGTTATGCGGTATGCTGTTTATAAATCAGCCGCTTTGATGATGAGTCTTAACATAAAAGGATTAGCCAAATTAAATTACCGCTTTTAAGGGTATTGAGAGTTTGGCATAATAACTTTTTCCTATGATTAAGCAGTAACTTTGCGTCTTTGAGCGGGAAAGATCCTTCGTTGCACTCAGGATGACATATAATAATATACAGGGTGACAAACCAGCACTTATTCATAGCAATGATAAAACTCTCAAACCGACGAATTAAAATAACAATTGGCAGCCGCGAATTATTTGCGGCTGCCTGGGGTTGAAGGGGGTTTGCACCCTTGCCCGGATTTTTAAATATTATTAATAGTTAAAAGCAATAATAGGTATATTAGAAAATGGTAAGGGGTATGGAATATGATACCATTAAGAGATAGTACTCCCAGTCGTCATTTTCCGCTGGTAACGGTCTCATTGATAGTGTTGAACCTCTTGGTTTTCTACTATCAGATTAGCCTGGGCCAGAATGGAATGGAGCAATTGATATATGTGCTGGGAATGGTGCCGGCCAACTATCAGCATCAGGTTCCATTGCTCGCTTATCTGCCTTTTTTAACTTCTATGTTCCTGCATGGAAGTTGGATGCATGTTATCGGGAATATGTGGATATTATGGCTTTTTGGCGATAATGTGGAAGATAGGATGGGACGGGGCAAATTCCTGCTTTTTTATTTGCTGTGCGGATTAATAGCCGGACTTACCCATTATTTTATTAACCCGTTATCACCGGTTCCGGTAGTCGGAGCCTCAGGTGCGGTGGCGGGAATAATGGGGGCCTATTTCTTAATGTTTAAACATGCCCGGGTGCTTACTTTCGTACCGCCCTTTTTCCTGTTTAATCTGCCGGCCTGGATATACCTGGGCTTCTGGGCCTTGACTCAGGTTTATTGCGGCACGGCCGGGCTGGTGAGTTCGTCCTGCCAGCAAATAGCTTTCTGGGCCCATATCGGAGGTTTCGCGGCCGGAATGGTGCTGCACAGGTCATTTATCAAACGCTATCAGTATGTATAAAAAGTAGACGGTTGATGGTACACCTATAAAAAAGTTTGCCTCTCGCTATTTCAGCAGGGGACACACCTTCCTCTCAGGTCCGCTCCGCGAACCAAAGTAAGGAATGTCCCCGTGTTAGGTAGTTTTAGGCTTCGTGGTTTACTTTGGATGGTTTGTCATTTATTTTTTTCAGCATGTCGTTTATTTTCTGGTCGGCGAAACGAGTGTATTCGGTATCGTTTTGCAAGAAATAGATGGTATTTTCGATCCGCTCCTGACTGGCTTTAATCTCAGCCCAGTGATTTTCGTCCGCCCAGACGTTCATGCAGTCCTGTATATCTACACAGCGGCCTGTTTCCAGGTAGTGTTTAAAAGTGGACAATGTATTGGTATCCTGATATTCGGCGTGAACATAGGAACGGGAAATTATATTATTATAGACGGATAGAGTTCTGCGGGCATTCTTCAGACTCTGCTCAGCCTGTTCGATATCTTTCTTGCATGCATCCATAAAAGAACTTGATAAAACTACCCAATTTTCCAGAGCCTCTTTATAACGGTCACAGGCCTTTTCATATTCACGGTAGCGGATGAAATACACTTTCATTTCGTGATTGTAATTCGAGGCGGCGGGAGTTTGTTTTTGCCGGTTGCGGCTAAAAAGAA